>VAOX01057113.1_pt1 | contig 93467 bp, 79 predicted proteins | sample 3393891 | NCBI WGS metagenome assembly VAOX01 (sample SAMN08290429, study PRJNA428436) | hydrothermal vent metagenome | isolation source: Deep-sea hydrothermal vent chimney | place: Indian Ocean: Southwest Indian Ridge | depth 2822 m m
AAAGCCGTTCAGTATGGAAACACGGTAAAAGCGCATGCCGTTTATATGTCACAGTATCAACTGTTGCCCTATAAACGGATAGAGGAATATTTTACCGAACAGTTGGCGATCCCGATTAGCCAAGGTCAGGTCTTTCCGTGCCATATTCAAACTGTTCGAAATTTATCAATGTCTGCTTTTCCTTGTTCAGCTTATCAAGCTAGAATCCCCAAACGTCCGGATCGTGGTGTCGGCTGAAGTTTAACCAAAATAGCAGATCGTCTCCTATTGGCCGGTTTGAGACATTAACCAACTAACTGATACTGTCAGTTAGATAGTGTTAGTGCGCAGGTTGGGGTGAGCGATAGCGATGCCCAACAGCCTGATCAACCACAAACCTTTACATGGATGCAAGGGAGATGCGATGCCGACGAACTGATATTACTGGGACGAAGCTATTTCTTCACTGCCAATCTAGCTGAAAGACGTAAACGTTTATTGGTCGAATATATTGACGTGTTACGCCAGGCCGTGAAAACAGTCAAACAACAGTAACCGTTTAAAATCGATGCCATGGTAGTATTGCCAGATCATATTCATAGCCTCTGGACGTTGCCGGAGGGTGACAAGGATTACCCGACACGGTGGATGTTAATCAAGGCCGCGTTTTCCAGGCAAATTAATCGAGGTGAACGGCGCAGCCAAAGCCGGATAGCCAAACACAAACGTGGAATACGGCAACGCCGGTATTGGGAACATTTGATCCGAAATGATCAGGATTATATTCACCATGTGGATTATATCCATTACAATTCGGTTAAACATGGCTATATCCCACGGCATCAGAATGGCCGTATTCGAGTATTCATCGATATATCAAATCGGGTATTATTGTATAGGATTGGGGGGCAATATGGCCATGAACGATGGGGGGCATGGTGAGTTTTAGACCATCTGGGTAGAGATGTTGGGCATCACTATCGTTCAGCCCACCTACATTTTGTTTTCTGAAAATAGGTCAAACTGTATAGAGATTTGAAACGTTTATTAAGATTAATTTATTAATTATATGCTTGTGAATACGCCTCTTATTTCCATTATTGCCGCGATGACCGATGACCGGGTTATCGGTATCAACAATAATCTGCCCTGGAAACTGCCCAGCGATATGAAGTGGTTTCGTCAGCATACCTTGGGAAAACCCATTCTTATGGGTCGTAAAACGTTTGAATCTTTCGGTGCTAGACCCTTGCCCGGGCGCAGTAATATTATCGTAACGCGTACTCAGGATTATCAGGCTGAAGGTACGCGGGTTGTACATTCTATTGATGATGCCTTGCAGGCAGCCGGGGAGGTGAAAGAAATTATGGTCATTGGCGGCGCGTCATTCTATACGCAAATGTTGCCGCTGGCGCAGCGCATGTACCTGACCCGGGTGCATACCGAGGTGGCTGGCGATACCTGGTTTCCTGAGTTTGATGAATCGCAGTGGCGGCAAGTTGAACGGCTTGATTGCGAGGCCGATGAACGTAATGCCTATGCGCATAGTTTTATTATTTTGGAACGCTGAATAAGTCCAGCGGAACGATTTCTTTCTATTTCGAGTTTGTTGTGCGCCAAAAAAATGTGCCCATTATTCCAGTTTGCCTTCACGATGTGCCGGGCAGTTGATACTGATGTAGCTCGGCTCAGGCGTGTCGATCCGCAGAGCGGTGAGTTTTCCTCCCCAGATGCAGCCAGTGTCCAGTGCATAGACGTTATCGACAGATGGCTGACCCAGGGTGGACCAGTGGCCGAAAATAATTCGTTGGGCCTGAGTTTTACGACCTTCGACGGCATACCAGGGGTGGAAGCCCGGGGGCTGGCTGCCGGGTGGCCCCTTGGCCTGAAGATATAGTTGGCCGCTATGACTGCAAAAACGCATGCGGCTGAAACTGTTGCAGATGAAGCGCAGGCGTGCCCAAGCCTGTAAATCGTCAGACCAGCAATCCGGTTCGTCTCCGTACATGTGTTCAAAAAAATCCTGGTAGTTGTCGCTGCATAGCAGCGTGTGCAGCTCGGCGGCATAGGCCTGTGCCTGGCTCAGATTCCAGGCAGGGTAAATTCCGGCATGCACCAGGGTGTAAGCGAGTGATGCGTCATGGTGTATCAGGGGACGATGACGTAACCAGTGCATGAGTTCTTGCCGGTCATGAGCTTCAAGAATGTTAATCAGATCAGGATCGCGCGTGTTTTTTATACCGGCATCGATGGCCAGCATGTGCAGATCGTGGTTGCCCAATACCGAGATTACGCTGTCGCCAAGTGATACGACATAACGCAGGGTTTGCAGTGATTGGGGGCCGCGACTGACAAGATCACCGGCCAGCCAAAGCCTGTCTTGATCCGCGTTGAAGTGGCATTTATCCAGTAAACGGCGAAAGTCGTCATAGCAGCCCTGTAGATCGCCGATGGCGTAAATAGCCATTTATGTATTTTCCCCCGTTGTCTCTTTTTGCAGTTCGATATAGCGAAACCAGCCTTTGGCCAGCGCGGGTTCGTCCCGTATCAGTGTTAGTTGTGGGCATTGTGCCAGCAGCGGTTCGAAGACAACATCGGTGCGAGTGGCAATGTGGCGCAGAAAAATGCTCAGCAGACGGCGACTCAGAGCCCACTGGCCGGGGCGAATGAACTTATCGAGGATGAGAATGCGTCCACCAGGGCGCAATACACGCTGGGCTTCCTGCAAGGCACGGTGAGAATCGGGAACTACCGCAAGAATCAGATGCATGATGATGGTATCAAAATGTTCATTATCAAAAGGCAGTTGCATGGCATCCCCCACTTCAAGCTTGATATCCTTGCGCCCGGCAATCTGTTTTCTGGCGTGAACAAGCATAGCCGGAGTCAGATCGATGCCGGTATAAAGGGGGCCAGCGGGTAGCCAGGGAATATCCAGCCCGGTGCCGATGCCGGTCAGTAATATGTCCTCATTTTCAGCATGTTTCAGGCAACTGAGATTTTTCCGGCGCAGGTCGGCAAAGGTGGGTTCGACAAGGTAATCATAGATGGGGGCGAGGAAGGTGTAACTGTGCTTGAGCGACATGCTTCTATGTTAATGCGAAGTATTGGCTTTATCAATGCGAAGTATTGGCTTTATCAATGCGAAGTATTGGCACTATCAATGCAGTGTGTTGGGGATGGACAGGGTAAAGGTGGGAATAGCGGCATCGAATTCGTAACCGTCATCGGTAATCATTTTATAGCTGCCATGCATACTGCCCAACGGAGTAGGTAGCACCGTGCCGCTGGTATAGCGGAAACCTTCACCGGGTTTGAGGTAGGGTTGTTCGCCCACTACGCCTTCACCTTTTACCTCCTGCACATTGCCATTGCCATCGGTAATGATCCAGTGGCGGCGTAATAGCCGGGCGGATGTCTCGCTTTTGTTGCGGATTGTGATGGTGTAGGTAAACACGAAGCGTTCTTTTTCCGGTTCGGATTGCTCGACAATATAACGGGTTTCGATATCGATTTCGGTTTTGTGGGTTAGTTTATTGTTCATAACAATAGATGAGAATAATTATTGTGATATCGTTTGTGGCCGTTTTTCGTCACGATGGCTGTTGACGTAGTCGATAGCGTTGTTGACGGCATCCACCACTTCCATCTGTATATGTTCCCGTTCCTGAACCGGCATGTAAAATACCATATCGACATTGTGACGAACGTAGCGTGAAGGCAACTGGTTTAGCGTTACGCAGGCTACATCGCAGAGGAAATCCTCATTTTCCTTGCTGAGTGTGTTGGCAATCAGTTCATTGATTCGATCCAGCACCAGCTGTTCATAGTAATTGTGAATAGTCTCAAAACTCATATTTTCTCTCTCCCGGAATATCAGATGTATATATCGGCAATGTGGCTGCATGGCATTAACATAATTTGCAGCTTATGCTGGCGCAGATCTGGTTAATCCGTCGGGAGAGGTGCAGATTGCTAACGGTAAATCCGAATAATCCTGACTCGATCACCTGGATATATGAGATCCGGATTACGGATTTTGTTCAGCCGCGCCAGTTCGGGGTAGCGGAATGGATCGTGAATATAGCGCTGGGCGATATGCCAGAGGGTGTCCCCCTTAACGACAATATGTACCACCTGATCAATGTGTGGATGGGATGAGCGGCGGGAAGAGGCGGGGGCAGACTCTGGAATAGCTCCAATAGCAGGATGAGTTTTTGATCTTGGCCCGTGTGCTACCGGGTTGTCGCCATCCGTGCGGATGACCGCATCATCAGCGGGTGCCGTGAGAATAATGGTGACTTCATGCCGTCGGTGTTTAATGCTCGCCTGATAACGGTCGTGGCTATCCGGGCCATGCTGTGGCGATGTGGTTTCTACGTTGTTGAACTGATTATTCCGTCTTACATCCGATATTTTAGTGGCCATTTTATCCGTTGTGGGGGATGGCACGCGTTTGGGTGGGGGGAGGCGGGGCTTGACTGCTGCCAGAACTTCCGTTGCAGGCATATCAGCGACCGGTTGTGTGACCGGGTTTGTATCCTGATTTGGCTGCAGGTAGGCCAGGGTGCCGATAAGTCCGATACAGATGAAAACAAACGCCATAATCGGTAAATTTATTCCAGTATGGTGTGCTGATGTACTGGCATCGTCGGCAGGCATATCCATCACAGGGTGAGGCGCGGGTAGCCGTGATGGGGCGGCTCGGGATATGTCGGGACGGGTGGCAGCAGACGATGTCCTGAATGGCGGTGTGGCAGCATGTACGGGCTTAACCGATGCGGCGATGTGCCGCTTTTTGTTTTCAGGTTGATGCGTATTTTTTACTGTGACATGTTTGCGAATCGGAGTGAGTTTATCCGCCTTATTACCCTGAATATGGCTGTCGTGCTGTTTCCCCGACTGAGCGATGGGGGATGGACGAAAGTCCGGGATGGCGGGGGAGACGGTCGTCGGTGAGCACGATGTAGCGCCGGGTTCTATTACTGTTTTCGCCGGGACAGGTTTTTTTTCTATATGATTGACGCGAGTTTCTGCCAGTGTAGGCGCGCTTTCCCGGGGTCGGGATCTTTCGTAAAGCTGTTGAATCCAGTGCTTGAGAAAACCGGTACTGCGGATCATTGTCAGTTTTTCAAATTCGCAGTAGAGATGGATTTTTTCATCAAGCAGCAGGCTACGGTTAAAGATGCCACCGCTGAGCGAAGAGGGAAGTTGCCCCCAACCGCTGGCCGGGGTTTTGATGACATCGATAACCTCATCGACCAGAAAACCAGTGTGCCGGTTTTCGATGTAGCAGATTACGATTCGCCCAGGGTGCGTGCGATCGGGTTTCTCGACACCAAACAACTGGCGTACCTCGATTAGACTGACAAGCTTGCCGTCATGACGAAAGATGCCGGGGTGCGAGTCGGAGCTGCCGGGTGGGTGGGTCAGGGACGGGGGTGTGATTAGCGCTTCAATGCAAAGTGTTGGGGCGCAACACAAAACCGAGCCTACCCGGAATATTAACAGAGCATGGTTGTCTGTCAGTTGTGCCATAAATTGCGCTCCCTGGCGCAATTAGCGGCATTATCGGCAGGAAATGAAGGTCAGGGTTCACATTTCAGCATTTGTGAGACGCAGGTTGAAGCGCATTGGTGAGGCGGGCAAATTGCGCCAGGCTCAGGCGCTCGGCGCGGATACCGGGATCGATGTCCAGATCGGCAATTGCCTTTGCACTTAGCCATTCCCGGAGATTGTTACGTAACGTCTTGCGCCGCTGGGAAAATGCCTGGGCGACGAGCCGCGATAGCAGTGTCGGGTCGCCAACCGCAACTGGCGGCTGGCGGTGTGGATGCAGACGGATGATGGCTGAATCGACCTTGGGGGCAGGAAAAAAGGCACCGGGGCCAACGCTAAAGAGCATTTCTGATTCACAGTAATAGTTCAGCATGACCGTTAAACGGCCATAATTCTTGTTGCCCGGAGCGGCGACTATGCGTTGTACCACTTCCTTTTGCAGCATGAAATGCATATCTTCAATACAGGCGGTCTGCTGCATGAGGTGAAATAGCAGGGGGGTGGAGATGTTGTAAGGCAGGTTGCCGACCACACGCAGACGGGAGCCCTGTTCGGGTTGCAACGCGCAGAAATCAAAGCGTAGGGCATCGGCCTGATGCACATGCAGCTCACCCAGGTTGGCCAGTTGCTGCTGTAACGGGGCAATCAAATCACGATCCAGCTCGACTACATCGAGTCGGCCACAGACGCTTAGCAAGGGCCGGGTTAGTGCGCCCTGACCGGGGCCAATTTCCACCAGCCGCTCATCAGGGTGGGGATGGATGTGATTGACGATGCGCTGAATTACGCCGGGATCATGGAGGAAATTCTGGCCGAACCTTTTGCGGGCTTTGTGGGTCACAGGCTTATTCATTGGGTATGGTTCATTTTGATTCGTTGTGAGAGCCTGACGTGGTTTTGTTGGCTAAATTCCCCAGACCGGCATCTGGATTCAATGATACCACTTGAAGCCCGGGTCTGATCCGGGAACCCGGCGGACCTTGTCAGAAACGATTGGCAATAGATGGGCAAATAACAATGCTTATCGAACGGGAGTGCGAGCCACAGACAGTCTATACTTTCTGTTGGCCATTTTAAATTAAGTTGTTTTGCGCAAGACTACAGTTCCACACCATTTGTGCCGATAACCGATGTCATGAGTTACCCTCAGGTGGTTGCTTGTGCTCAAAATTTTGATGTGACTACTTAATCAGTGAGAAAATGGAAGCGATATGAGTGAGACAACAATACTCATTGTTGATGATGAACCTGCCATTCTGGCGCTGATGAATAAGATGCTTGCATCCCGTTACCATGTACGTGCCGCCAACTCAGGTGCAAGAGCCTTAATAGTGGTTGGCACCGAGCCTCGCCCTGATCTGATTCTGCTTGACGTGTTGATGCCCGAGTTGGATGGTTATTCCGTGTTGTCGCAATTGAAAGAAAATCCTGCTACCCGGGATATTCCGGTTATTTTTGTCACCGCGATGGAAGCGGAGAAAGATGAAGCGACCGGACTGGAGTTGGGTGCGGTCGATTATATTTCCAAGCCCATTAATCCGGCGATTCTGTTGGCTCGGGTCAAAACGCAGTTAATATTGAAGCAAAGCCGTGATTTTCTCAAGGATAAAAATATCTATCTTGAGGCGGAGGTCGCACGCCGGATGGAGGAAAACCAGATCATTCAGAATGTGAGCATACGTGCGCTGGCGCATTTGGCAGAAATGCGTGATCTGGAAACAGGTGAGCACATCCTCCGAACCCAGGCCTATGTCCATGTTCTGGCGACACGGCTACAGAGGCTTGCCCGTTTTAGTGGCGTAATTACGGATCATTATATTCAGTTGCTGACAATGTCAGCCCCTTTGCACGACATTGGTAAGGTAGGTATTCCGGATTATATCCTGCTTAAAGCGGGCAAACTCAGCGATGATGAATGGGTAATTATGAAGACACATGCGGAAATAGGTGCGCGTGCTATCGAGCGTGCCGAGCGCGATGTTGATCGGCCGGTGGAATTTCTTTTTCTGGCCAAGGAGATTGCACACTGGCACCACGAGCGTTGGGATGGTAGCGGCTATCCGGATGGTCTGGCTAGCGATGCTATTCCTCTCTCGGCCCGAATCATGGCGATTGCCGATGTTTTTGATGCCTTGATCTCACTACGGGTATACAAGCCGGCCATGTCCTTTGATAAAGCCCGGGATATTATTGCCGATGAACGCAATCGCCAGTTCGATCCGGATATCACCGATGCTTTTCTGACTGATTTTGATAATTTTGTGGCGATTGCCCAACGATATCATGCCAGAAACTGAATCAGGGTTTTCGCTATCCGGGAAACAACCGGGAGGAATGCTGTTCTGAGGTAAAACCATGACTGAAAATTCAATCGTATCCACCGAGCTGGGCAAAGATGAATTCCTGCGCCGATTTCGTGTCGGCCTCATTGCTGCCTGGCTGATCCCGCCGATAACGTCGGGGGTGGGGATGAGTTTTTTGGGTTTCTGGACTCTGGATGATGCGGGCTTGAATTTTATCCGCTTTACCGGGGTTTATGTCGTCATTTTCACGGTGATCGCATTTTTTGTGTTCAAGTATCTGGTTATCGAACCGGTTATGGCGCTCGATGATCATCAGCCTGTACTTGCCCCCGAGCACATCAGGAGGCTGAGGGCATTCCCCTGGGTATTCTGGGGTTTGTTGGGCCTGTACTGCAGTTTTGAGCCAGCAACGGCATTATTGTCCAATGTCATTTTTCAGGGCACAAGGTATACCCTGGGGGAATACGCATTTTCGGCATTTAGTGTTATCCCGTTCCTTCTCATATCCACCTTTCCGCTGTTTTTTTATCTCACTGATCTGCTGGGACGCTTCCTTGCGCCAAAGGGACAGATCGTGATGGTTGCCCCCCTGTGGTTGAAAGTGACGACACTTGGCTTGTTTACTCCGCTGATGGTTGATTCGATATTAGTCACCTATTACTACAGTCGAACCGGATATATAGAAGCTGAAATTTTTGTACTCTGGTTTGTGCTCGCACTGATCGCGGGTGCAGGCACATGGGTTGTTTTGCGTAGTTTTCATCAGGGGATGCAGGCATTGCAGCAACCTTTAGGCGGCGTGGTTGAGGCGGGTCTTCCATGCTATCCGATCCCCCGTTCGTTAGATGAATTCGGTTTGCTGGCCCATGGCTGGTCCGACCTGTTGAAATCTCGTGATGATGCAGAACATAAGTTCAGAGAACGTGACCGGCAAATCCGGGATATTATCGATAACACCCCTGCGATTATTTATATCAAGGATATATCGGGCCAATTTTTAATGATCAACCGGCGTTTTGAGCAGTTGTTTGGCATTACGAATGATGAAGCGAGGGGCAAGACAGACTGCGATATTTTTCCAAAAGAATGTACCGATACGTTTCGTCAGAACGACCTTAGCGTGATTCAAAATGAAAAACCGATTGAAATTCAGGATATTATAGGTCATGAAGATGGCGCGCATACCTATATTACACAGAAGTTTCCTCTATATGATGACAGCCAGGTGTTCTATGGGATTTGCAGTATTTCAACTGACATCACCGAGTACAAATGTGTAGAAGAAAGTCTGAACAAGGCCAACCGGTTATACGCTACGCTGAGCCAGATTAATCAGGCTATTGTAAGGGCACAGGATAAACAGGAATTATTTCAGGAGGTTTGTCGTGTCGCCATCGAGTTCGGGAATTTCAGATTGGCATGGATAGGCGTGGTTGATGAAGACGAACAATTGATCAAGTCCGTTGCTTTTAGTGGGGAAGGCGCTGATTATTTACAACATGTCAATATTTCATTAGTTGATGACACAGGCATAAAAGGACCGACAGGCAGGGCAATTCAGGAGGGAACGAGTATCGTGTTCAATGATCTGGAAAACGATGCTGATTTTGCTCCCTGGCGCGAGCAGGCGATTGAAAAAGGCTACCGCTCATCAGGAGCCTTCCCTGTTCGATTGAATGACCGTGTCATTGGCAGTTTGAATGTCTATGCGGTTGAACCCCATTTTTTTGATCAACAAGAGGTGGCGCTGCTCGAAGAAGCAACGATGGATATTTCCTTCGCATTAGACAAATTCGAGGAAGAGGAAAATCGCAAGCAGACAGAAAATGCGTTACGCCAGGCCAAGCTGGTTGTTGAGAACAGTCCAGTGGTGCTGTTTCGCTGGAAGGCCGTTGAGGGCTGGCCAGTGGAACTGGTCTCCGATAATGTCGTCCAGTTTGGCTATATGTCAGAGGCTTTTCTCTCAGGCGAGAGATCCTTTGCCTCGATCGTGCATCGTGATGATCGGGAGCGGATCGTGCGTGAGGTACAGGAATATTCTGCCTCTGGTGTGATGCACTTTCAGCAGGAATATCGAATCATCGCCGCAGATGACAAGGTTCACTGGGTCGATGGTCGTACTATGGTGGAGAATGATGCCGATGGGAGCATTACCTATTATCAGGGTGTGATCATTGATGTTACCGAGCGCAAGAAGACTGAAGAGGTGCTACATCAGTACGAAGCCTTCAGCACCCTTCAGGCTCGCCGGGCTGAGGTTTTGCTGAAACTACCTCGAGCCGCAGAGGAACTGGAGGAAACGGCCTTCCTGCAATACGCCCAGGAGCTGGCTGAAGACCTTACGGAAAGTTGCATCTCCTTCATCCATTTTATTAATGAGGATGAGAAAACGCTGGAATTATCCGTCTGGTCTCATCGCACCATGGAGCAGCATTGCGAAGCCGATTATGACACGCACCATCCGATCAGCAGGACGGGAATCTGGGCGGATACCCTGCGCCAGCACAAGCCGATCGTGTTTAATGATTATTCCCGGAAGCATGGTCTGCCAGAAGGGCATGCCGAGATGACGCGCCTGATAAGCTTGCCGGTTATCGATAATGACAAGGTGGTTATGTTGGCGGGTGTTGGCAACAAGGAGACCGACTACAACGATCTGGATGTGGAAACATTGCAGCTTATCTCAAATGAGCTTTGGCGCATTATTCAGCGTCGGCGTGCCGATACACAACTGCGCAAGCTGGCCCAGGCGGTTGAGCAGAACCCGGACAGTATCGTGATCACCAATCTCGATGCCGAGATCGAATACGTCAACGAGGCCTTTGTGCGCAATACCGGTTATAGCCGGGACGAGGTTGTTGGACAGAATCCGCGAATTTTGCATTCAGGCGATACGCCGCATGAAACCTACGCGGCCATGTGGGAAGCGCTCACACATGGCCGACCGTGGAAAGGTGAGTTCTACAACAGGAGAAAAGATGGTACCGACTATATCGAGTTTGTGATCATTAGCCCTATTCGCCAGATGGATGGTTCCATCACCCATTACGTGGCGGTTAAGGAAGATATCAGTGAGAAAAAGCGCCTGGCTCGCGAGCTGGATGATCATCGTCACCATCTGGAGAAACTGGTAACAGAACGTACCACGCAGTTGGTCAAAGCACAAAAACGGGCAGAAACGGCCAGTCAGGCCAAGAGTGCTTTCCTGGCGAACATGAGCCACGAGATCCGTACGCCCATGAATGCCATTATAGGTCTTACCCATCTGATGCGGCGTGCCAGGCCGATGCCTGGGCAGGCGGAGCGTCTCAGCAAGATTGATATTGCTGCTCAGCATCTGCTCTCGGTTATCAATGATATTCTGGATCTTTCCAAGATCGAGGCCCGGAAGCTGATACTGGAGCAGTCAGACTTCCATCTGGATGTGATCTTTGATCATATACAGTCGTTGCTAAGAGAGCAGGCCAGTGAAAAAGGGCTGATTATCAAAGTCGACAGAAATGATGTGCCACACTGGCTTCGGGGCGACCCGACCCGTCTTCGCCAGGCCTTGTTAAATTATGCCAGTAATGCAGTCAAGTTTACCGAACAGGGAACAATTTTTTTGCGTGCAAAGAAGCTGGAAGATAACGGTGATAATCTTCTGGTGCGATTCGAGGTGCAGGATACAGGTATCGGTATTGAGCCTGACAAGATTTCCCGCCTGTTCGAGGCGTTTGAACAGGCGGATGCCTCCACCACGCGCAGACACGGTGGCACCGGTCTGGGGCTGGCCATCACGCGACATCTGGCGCGGTTGATGGGGGGCGAGGTGGGTGCGCAGAGTGAGTTAGGATGCGGCAGTACCTTCTGGTTTACCGCCAGGCTTGGCCGTGGTCACAGTGCCCAGCCGATGGCTTCCCGTGCCGAATCAATGGCGGGTGCCGATGCAGAGACGGTGTTTCGCACCCATTATGAAGGTTCACGCATCCTGCTGGTCGAGGATAATGCCATTAACTGCGAAGTCGCTGTGGAGCTGCTGAGTGGCGGAGGCGTCACGGTGGATACGGCGGAAAATGGCCGGGTAGCCGTGACAATGGTTCGCACGACGCCCTATGATTTGGTTTTAATGGACATTCAGATGCCGGAAATGGACGGGCGAGAGGCGACGCGCGTGATTCGAACCATGCCTGGCAAAGAAACGCTGCCAGTCCTGGCGATGACAGCCAATGTTTTTGATGATGATCGCCAGGCTTGTCTGGCGGCCGGCATGAACGATTTCATCGCCAAGCCGGTCGACCCGGAAAAGCTCTTCGCAACCATTGCCAAATGGCTGCCAAAACGTAAAATTTCATCCTCAGGTATTTCCCACTCTGCGCCATTTGTTGCTGAAAGAGCGGATGATGCCGACCTGCGAGAACAACTTGATGCTCTCGAAGGTGTGGATGCAAAAGCCGGATTGCGCAGCCTGCGGGGTGATGTGGCGGCCTATTTGCGATTGTTACGCCAGTTTGATGTCAGCCACGGTGAAGACATGAACAAACTGCGTGTGTATCTTGCAGCGGGGCAGAACAACGACGCGCAGCGCGTGATCCACACACTCAAAGGTACAGCTGGTACGCTGGGCCTGATGCAACTGCAAGAGGCTGCAAGGACATTGGAAGAAAACCTGCATGACCATAAAGAGAAGGCCGAAGAGACTCATCGGCATATGCAAGCCATCAGCGCAGAGCAAACCAAACTCCATGAAGCACTGACTCGCATTAGCGCACAGACAGTATCGGAACAAACCGTCAAGGCCGATCCGCGAAAGGCTCGGAAAATACTTAAGCGTCTTGAACCACTGCTGGCGACAGATGATACTGCGGCTAATGCGTTATTGACAGAATCATGGGGATTGTTGCACAGCACATTCGGATCAGCACTGGAGCCGCTGGAACAACAAATAGAGGCGTTCGATTATCCGGCGGCGTTGATTACCCTGAAGTCCATGCTTCTCAAGTAAAGAGGGTCACTTTTGCTATTATTAATCGTTGCATAAGTATTTGCACCATAGTCCCCCTCTCCCTCGGGGTGGGGGTTGGGGTGAGGGTATAAAATACATGCAAATACTTATGCAACTCTTAATACAAGAGCCTCCTTTATCTTACTCAGCCATCTGTAACGCCGTGTCGATGGCTATTTGCAGGCTGCGGGTGTTAGCGTGCCCGCTGCCGGCCAGATCCAGAGCGGTGCCGTGATCCACTGATGTGCGGATGATGGGCAGGCCCAGGGTGATATTCACAGCTTGACCAAAGCCACGGTACTTCAGTACTGGCAGACCTTGATCGTGATACATGGCCAGTACAGCATCGGCCTGTTCGAGCTTTGGCGGGGTGAAGGCGGTATCGGCGGGCAGGGGGCCGCGCAGGTTAAAGCCTTCATCCCGCAGGGCGTTGAGCACAGGGATGATAATCCTGATTTCCTCTTTTCCCATATGGCCCTCTTCACCGGCATGGGGGTTGAGCCCACAGACGAGAATTCGCGGATCCGGCAGACTGAAACGATGCTGTAGATCATGCCGCAAAATCCGGATAATATTTTCTAGCAATGCTGGCGTAATCGTCTGGCTGATCTGGTTCAGAGGCAGGTGGGTGGTGGCCAGCGCGACCCGCAGGCCAGCGGTCGCCAACATCATTACTACCTGCGGCGTATGGGTGAGCGCCGCCAGAAATTCGGTGTGCCCGGTAAAGGCGATGCCCGCTTCGTTGATTACGGCTTTATGCACGGGGCCAGTGACCATAGCGGCAAATTCGTCCTCTTGGCAGCCGCTCACCGCCCGGCGCAGGGTATCGAGCACATAACCCGCATTGCCCGGATCGGGCCGACCACAGTGACAGGCTTGAGTCAGGCTCACCGGCAGTACGTTGAGTATGCCCGGCTGGAGTGGATCGTTTTTTCCGCGCCGGTATTCCTGGATCTGCAGGGGAAGTTTGAGGCTTGCGGCACGGGCAGCCAGCAAATCCGGATCGGCGATGATCACCAAGGGGCAGGGCAGGCTCTGTTGCGCCAGCTGGATGATCAGATCCGGGCCGATACCGGCCGGTTCGCCGGGCGTGATGGCAATGGGGGACAGGCTAGACATGAGCCATTAACGTGGAGAACACCGAGGTGGCGATAATATAACCATTGCTAATGGGCAAGAATAGATTCAAGGCTGTTTTTTCCTGACATATCGGAACGAAGCGATGATGTACATGTATTAATCTCCTTACCCCCTCTTTCGGGGAGAGGGGGGGTAAGGGGATTAATACTACTGGTTGAAGCGGTAATTCACATAGGATTCGCTGCGTATGCGTCGAAGCCAGTTTTGGGTTGCTTCTTCGAATTTGCGTTTGCCAATGAGTATGCGTGCCTGATTGCGAAGATATTGTTTGCTGTCATCGTGCGTACGCCGCGATAACACCTGCACGATATGCCAGCCGAACTGGGTATGAAAAGGTTGGCTGATCTGGCCGGGTTTCAGCTTGTTCATCTCGTCTGCAAATTTTGGAACCATAGTGCCGGGATTGACCCAGCCCAGACTGCCGCCTTCTGTAGCCGAGGCCGTATCGGCGGAATGGGTGCGTGCCAGTTGACCAAAGTCTGCACCTGCGAGAACGCGTGTGCGCAACGCTAGCAACTGTTTGCGGGCATCATCGTTGCTTACCAGTTGATTGGGTCTGATCAGAATATGCCGGGCCAGGGTTTGCTCTACCTCATGGGATTGTTTCGATTTGCGCTTGTCCGTCAGCTTGACGATGTGAAAGCCGCCAGCGCTACGCAGAGGGGGGCTAACCTCGCCAATCTTCATGCGGGTAATGATATTCCTGAAAAAAGTGGGCATTTGCCCGGCTTTGCGCCAGCCGAGATCGCCTCCCTTCAGAGCCTGAGGGCCATCAGAATTGCCGATGGCGAGGCGGGTGAAATCCTCACCGTCAAGTATGCGTTTGCGTAGTGTATCGGCACGGAGGCGGGCTTTATGGATCTGATATGGGGTAGCGGCTTCGGGGATGGCGATGAGAATATCGCTAAGCCGGTATTCTTCATCATGATTCTTTATATTGGCTTTATTGGCCAGATAGTTATTGACTTCCTGCTCGCTGACCGTAATTTTGTTTTTTACCTGCCGCTTGCGTAGTTCATTGATAACCAGCTCGTTTTTGACATTCTCACGGAAGCTGGCAAATGACATGTTGTCACGATTCAGCACGGCCTGAAATTGTTTTAAGCTGAGTTTGTTTCCCTTGGCGATATTTTCAATCACTCGGGTGATGGTTTCGTCATTGATCCGGATACCGGCGCGTTTGGCGATCTGTAGCTGGATCTTTTCCATGATTATTCGATCCAGCACCTGTTTGCGCAGAATGGCATCATCGGGTAACTGGGTGCGGGTCCCCAGTTGCTTTTTAACCAGTTTCACACGGTTGTCCAGTTCTACCCGGGTGATGACATCGTTGTTGACTACGGCAATGATGTGATCCAGCTCAATGATGTTGGCCTTTTTGGCCATGATCGCGGGTGACGCGCCTAGCAGGGTGAGAAAGAGAAATAGCAGGGGCAGGACTTTCATGCGGGATTAACTCAATAGTTAGATTTAGCAAAAAAACAGGTCGGCTAGGATAGCATTTTATGGCGGCACAAGCAGCTTGTCATGAATGGATTATGCGCAACCTGAAAATTTGTCGTACAAAACCACATTGCCTGGGTGTTTATTCTTCCTTCGACAGGGTTCTCCGGAACTGTTGTTTAGAATCCAGTACCGAAACTGGACAGCCCTTTCAGTTCCAGTTCGAAGTAGACGGCTTTTTCCTCCGGCTCACCAACACGAATAAAGCGCTGGCGGGTACTGACTTTAAAAGCCCAGCAGCAGCTGTCATAACGCAGGCTGTATTCGGATTCTTGCTGGCGATGATAGCGGGCATCATAAAGCCTGCGCGCACTGATATACCAGTTGGGGGTGATACGCCAACGCAGCAACCCCTCGTTGGTTTCCAGAATATTTTTTTGGTAGCGATAATTGACAACAAAATCCAGATTATGGGTTGGCGTATATTCTATGCGCATGTTGCCCCGGGTGTAGTCTTTGGTCTGGGGATCCCATTGGGTGTCAGCGACAATATAAAGGTTGCTGGAAGGCCGGCTGTTCAGTTCGGCGATGATCGGGGTGCGCCGGGTGGTATCCACACCATTACCGGACAAGGCTACGCGGCGATCGGAGAAATAATACATCTGGCCGATACGCGCCATCAGCTTTTCCGTGCCGCTGGTCTCGTCAAAAAAACGGGTGGTGAGCATGGCAGTCAGGCGGTTGGCATCTTCCACCCGATCGGCACCGGTGAAACGATTCTCCCGGAAAGGGTCATTGATGTTGAAAGTAACCTGACCGGTATCGAACAGGGGCAGGTTATTCTGCTGCCGGTAGGGCGCATAGACATAAAACAGTTGCGGCTCCAGGGTCTGTGACAGGTTATGGCCGCCAAGACGCAGGTTGCGCTCCAGGAACAGACCGCTGTTAAGGCTAAATATGGGCAGGTTGCGCGAAACATTGGATTTTTGCCTTGTTACCGGGTTGTACAGATCGTAAGCAGTAACATGCCAACTCAGTTTGGGGGTGAAAAACATGGATTCATTGCTCAGAGGCAGGCTGATGGTGGGTACCATGTTCAAACGTGTTCCCTGCATGCTGCTGTCATTGCGGTAAAATTTGACAAGCTCGGCCTTAAAGCCAGGGTGCCATTCATTTTCCTGTGCCGGCAGAAGCGTGGTGAATGTCAACTGGGGCAGACGTTCGTAGGATGTGGCGCCGGATAATGTCTGGTAGGCCTGCGCCTGTGCCTGGAAGTTCCAGTTGAGTGCGTTATAGGTCAGGGCGGCTTGCTGTTGCAGAACAGTAAGATTGGAGTTGTTGAGTGTGGTGCCAAAGTCGAGGAAGTAATTGTTGTCACTGACCCGGTTGAAATTAATTTTGGTGGCCCAGCCGCGGGTGGCGGTGCTCTGGTGCTGCCATTTTATCCGGCTGCGGCTTTTGCCATAAAGCTTGTCATTACTCATGTAATCCAGTGCCAGTTGGCCGCTATTACCCGGATTCAGATAACGGAATTCATTTTGCAACAGAATGCCGCGTCGGGACATATACCAAGGGGTGATGGTGGCATCCCGATTGGGGGCAATGTTCCAGTAGAAAGGCAGAGCCACCTGGGTGCCGTTGCGCTGGGAACTGCCGATATTTGGAAACAGCAGACCCGTGAGGCGTGCCTCACCAATCGGGAAACGCATATAGGGAAAATAGAAAAAGGGTACGCCCTTGAAGCGTACCACGCTATTGGTTGCATATCCCTGACGGGATTTAGTATCCAGGCGCAGATGACTGGCGGTGAGTAGCCAGGCGGGATCATCTGTTTTACAACTGGTGTAGCTAGCCGTATTCAGTGCCGCTCTCGCCGGGTTGAGTAGCTTGATGTTGTCGGCCTGACCTCGTTTACCATCGATGGTGAGGTAACGGGCATGATTAATAACCCCGCTTTGTTTGCCAAGGTTATAATGGGCATCAGTACCTTCTAGTTGCAGGCCGGGGTTGATGATATGTACATTTCCCTGCATGTCGACTTCATCTTTTTTACGCAGATAACGGGCGTGGTCGGTTTCGAGCTGGGTATGAGCCTGGTTGATGATTACGCGACCAGTAAATATAGTTGTGTCATCGCTAGGCATTTTCATTTTATCTGCCTGCAAATGCGTGGCCTGGTCAGCAAAAAATGGAACCTGCGGCCAAGGTGCGGGCTTGCCGCACAGAGATTCCCTGTCGGGCATGATCGCGGCAGGTTCCCCTGTCGTCGTCTGTGCATAGAGCAGGGATGGCAGGCTTATGAGTAGGCACAGGCTGGACAGGAAGAGTCGCTGGCGCATGATCAGTCCCGGGAAAATAGTTTTTAGTGTGATCACAGATAGTTTAGGTGCTTACAAATCCAGCCAATGAAAGTGGCGTATTATTGCATAGCCATGTCAGCGCTTGCAGTATGTATATATAATGGCACTCATGATTAACGAGGACGACAGGCGTTTGCAGCAGATTCATGACTGGCTGACGCAAACACTGGGAAGCACAGACTTTAGTCTGGATCCGGCTTCGGCCGATGCCAGTTTCCGCCGCTATTTCCGGATCTGCCAGAATGGGCAGAGTTACATCGTCATGGATGCACCGCCGGAGCAGGAGGATTGCCGCCCCTTCATTGCGGTGGCCGCGCTGTTTCGGCAACAGGGTTTGAATACGCCCAGGGTGCTGGCCCAGGATCTGGCCGGAGGCCTGTTGTTATTGGACGATCTGGGCGAGCGCCTGTATTTGTCTGAACTCAACGACGAAACCGCCGAGGCTCTGTATGGGGATGCGATGCAGGCTCTGCTCTGCCTGCAGTCGGCACCGAATGATGTGGTGCAGGCAGCAAAGTTACCGGCCTATGATCGTCGGCTGTTACTGGATGAGATGACTCTGTTTCTGGACTGGTATCTGCAACGCCATCTTGGCCTGTCGTTAAACAGGCATGATCGGGCTATTCTCGATACGCTGTTTTCCTTCCTCGCCGATGCCGCACTCTCGCAACCGCAGGTTATGGTTCATCGTGATTACCATTCGCGCAATTTGCTGGTGTGTGAATCCAGTCCTGATACATATTCCGCTTCCAACCCCGGCATTCTTGATTTTCAGGATGCGGTTATTGGCCCCTCCAGTTACGATCTGGTTTCCCTGCTGCGCGACTGCTATATCGCCTGGCCGCGTGAGCGGGTGCAGGCCTGGGTGGCGCAGTATTTCGAGCTGGCGCAGGCACGGGGCATTCTGCCCGTGGCTATGACGCAGGCACAGTTCATGAGCGGCTTCGATCTTATGGGTATTCAACGCCATCTCAAGGCCAGCGGTATTTTTGCACGCCTGAATTATCGGGACCACAAGCCAGGCTATCTCGATGATATTCCCCGCACCTTGGCTTATATCCGCAGCGTCGGTGCAGCCTTGCCCGAGCTGGAGGATTTTCTGGGATTGCTGGATCGCTGGCACACAAATACGGCCGTGGCGGAATGAATTCCGTTGCGGCAGGTCTTACCGCCCTGCCGGAGGCATTGCGTGAGCGGGTGGCGGAGCATTGGGCCGACTGGCGGCAGAATTCAGCAGCGCAACTATCCGGGGCACTTGCGCGCAGCTTGCCGGTGGTCTGGGCAGGCAGCGACTTTGTCCTGAAAACCAGCTTGCGTCAGCCAGACTGGTTGATGGACGGTCTGCTTGAAAAACAGCGCGTGGATCACGAGGAGCTGTTTGCCCGGTTGGCGACGGCCACCGATGAGGCTGAACTGCAACGTCAACTGCGTCATTATCGCAACCAACACATGCTGCGCATTATCTGGCGGGATTTGGCCGGTTGGGCAAGCTTGTCCGAGACCCTGAATGATCTTTCTGCATTGGCTGATGCCTGCATTGATGCGGCATTGGCGCGGTTGTATGACTGGCAATGTGAAGAAGCCGGTACCCCGCAGGATGCGCAGGGTGAGCCGCTTGGACTGGTGGTGCTGGGCATGGGCAAGCTCGGTGCAAGGGAGCTGAATCTGTCCTCGGATATCGACCTGGTGTTTGCCTATCGTGAAGAGGGCGTGGTGGACATGGCGGGTAAAACATTGAGCCATGCCCGGTTTTTTACCCGTTTGGGACAGCGTCTGATCAAGGCGCTGGATATGCTCACTGCCGAGGGCTTTGTCTTTCGGGTGGACATGCGCCTGCGGCCTTTTGGCGAGAGCGGCGCGCTGGTGGCCAGTTTCCCGGCGATTGAAAATTATTATCTGATTCATGGCCGTGAATGGGAACGCTACGCCATGATCAAGGCACGTCCGGTAGCCGGTGATCGGCAAGCCGGAACCCAGCTGATGGCGATGTTACAGCCTTTCATTTATCGTCGTTATCTGGACTTTGGTGCCTACGAGTCCCTGCGTGAAATGAAGGCTATGCTGATGCGTGAGGTGCAACGTAACGGTCTGGCACAGAACATCAAGCTGGGCGCAGGCGGCATCCGTGAGGTCGAGTTCATCGCCCAGGTGTTCCAGCTTATTCGCGGTGGCCAGGAACCGGCCTTGCGGACGCCGAGTCTGTTTGCGGTATTTACACATTTGCGAAAACAGGATTACCTGCCCGCGACCACGATCGATGAGCTGTTGCAGGCCTATACCTTCCTGCGTCTGAGTGAAAATCGCTTGCAGGCCTGGGCCGATCAACAGATTCATATTTTACCCTCGGAGCCAGACGCACAACTGCGGCTGGCTTTTTCCATGGGCTATCGTGACTGGGATTCTTACTCTATAGTCCTGGAACAGCATCGCCGTCATGTGCAGACGTATTTTGCCCAGGTTTTTGATGCACCGCAGGCGCAGGATCATAGCGACAGTCTACAGGCACGCCTGGATGAGATTTGGCAGGGGGGATTTGACGGTGATGAGCCCGCCAGGATAGTCCTGGCGGAGGCTGGCTTCGACGATACGGAACACGTCCTGCACCAATTACGGTTACTCAGATCGGGGCATCGGTATGCTTCTCTGCCGGTCAGAGGCCGCCAGCGCTTCGACCGGCTGATGCCCTTGCTGCTGGGTGCGATTGGGCAAACCGAAATGCCGGATGTCACCCTGATGCGACTGCTGGATTTACTACAACAAATTGCTCGCCGTAGTGTGTACATGGCGTTGCTGGTGGAGTACCCGCTGGCTCTGTCGCAGCTGGTAAAATTGTGTAGCGCCAGTCCCTGGATCGCCCGTTACCTTAGCCAGCAGCCGCTGTTGCTGGATGAACTCCTGGATCCTCGCAGTCTTTATGCGCCGCCGGACACAAAGGCATTAAAGGCGGAACTGCGCCAGCGTATGGCAAGCTGCGAGTCTGGGGATCTTGAGCAGGCCATGGATACTCTGCGCCACTTCCAGCATAGTAATGTATTACGGGTGGCGGCTGCGGATCAGGCGGCGATCCTGCCGCTGATGAAAGTGAGTGATCACTTAAGCTGGATAGCCGAAGTGGTCATAGAAGAGGCACTGGAACTGGCCTGGCAGGATCTGGTGGCGCGGCACGGCAGGCCGGTGTGCGATCTGGCTGGTCAGTTCTGCGACAAAGGTTTTGGCATTATTGCCTATGGCAAGCTGGGTGGGCTGGAGCTAGGCTATGGTTCGGATCTGGATTTGGTGTTCCTGCATGCGGGTGAAAATGCCAGCCTGATGACCGATGGCGACCAGCCTTTGCTGTTGCCGGTATTTTTTGCCCGCCTGGGGCAACGTCTGATTCATATTCTTGGCGCACAGACCCCGGCCGGTATGCTCTATGATATCGATATGCGTCTGCGCCCGAATGGTGCCTCGGGCATGCTGGTCAGTTCTCTCGATGCCTATGCAGGTTACCAACGGAACAAGGCCTGGGTGTGGGAACATCAGGCGCTGGTGCGGGCACGCTTCGTGGCCGGGGATCAGCACATTGGTCGGCGTTTTGATGAAATACGCCGACAGGTTCTCTGCCAGCCGAGGGTGCAGGAAAGCCTGCGCAACGAGGTTTGTTCCATGCGTCGACGCATACGTAAGGAATTGTTAAAAAAAGCCGCTGGCCAGTTTGATCTCAAGCAAGGGATCGGCGGCATGGTCGATATAGAATTCATGGCACAATTTGCGGTGCTGGCCTGGGCGCAGACGCAGCCTGCGCTGGCAATTTTTACTGACACCCTTCGTTTGCTTGAGGGTATGGCGCAGGCTGGGCTGATGAGCAGCGCCGAGGTGGTGACGTTGAACGAGGCTTATCAACAGTACCGCGGACGCTTGCATCGCCTGGCCTTGCAAGAGCAGGGGCAGCGGGTAGCGGATTCAGAGGTTGCCGGGCTGCGTAAGGCGGTGAGCCGGATCTGGGCTGAGTGGATGGAAAAGTAAAGTGAATACGACAAACGCTCTGATATCTAATAGAATACGCGACTTGTTTTAAAGTTTAAGGAGTAATGCGGTATGTCAATGGCGGATCGAGACGGGCTAATCTGGCTGGATGGGGAGATGGTGCCCTGGCGCGAGGCTCAGACCCATGTGCTGACCCACACATTGCATTACGGTATGGGCGTGTTCGAGGGACTGCGTGCCTACAAAACCGGACAGGGAACCGCTATTTTCCGCCTGCAGGCGCACACGGATCGCCTGTTTCGCTCGGCGCATATTCTGGGTATGCCTATGCCCTTTGACAAACAAACCCTGAATGCGGCGCAAAAAGCCGTGGTGCGGGAGAACAACCTGGAAACCGCCTACATCCGGCCCATGTGTTTTTATGGTTCAGAAGGTATGGGCCTGCGTGCCGACAATCTTAAAGTGCATGTCATGATTGCCGCCTGGGAATGGGGATCCTACCTGGGTGCGGAAGGGCTGGAAAAAGGTATTCGTATCAAGACTTCATCTTTTACCCGCCATCATGTCAACGTTACCATGTGCAAGGCCAAGGCCAATGGCAACTACATGAATTCCATGCTGGCCTTGCAGGAAGCCCTGCGCGACGGTTATGACGAAGCTTTGCTGCTGGATGTGGATGGCTTTGTGGCGGAAGGCAGCGGCGAGAATATTTTTATCATCAGAAACGGCGTGATCTATACTCCGGATCTGACCTCGGCGCTGGAAGGCATCACTCGTGAAACCATTTTTTCACTGGCCGGAGACAATGGCCTGGAAGTGCGCGAGAAACGTATTACCCGGGATGAAGTGTATATTGCCGATGAGGCCTTTTTTACCGGCAGTGCCGCCGAGGTAACGCCCATCCGCGAACTGGATGGACGCCAGATTGGCAATGGCGGTCGTGGGCCGATTACTGAAAAGTTGCAAGGCCAGTATTTTGATATGGTGCATGGCCGTCTCGATAAACTGGATAACAAATATGCGGGCTGGGCAGAGCTGGTTGCATGATAAACGGCAACGATTAATCTGTTCCGGTTTCTTTGTCAGGAGAAGACGATGAATAATAATAGCGAGAGTATAGACGGGGCAGGCAGCAGCAAAATCCAGCAGGCCAATGCGGTAAGCCGTTATGAAATTACCCGGGCGGTTCTACCCCTGCATTGTCCTATGGACAACATGAGCCAGTGGAATTCGCATCCACGCGTCTTTCTGCCCATCGAGGAGAATGGCGAAGCACGTTGCCCGTACTGTAGTGCGCTGTATATTCTTAAAGATAAAATGGTCGAAGCCCCCTGAATTATTATCCGAATCCAGTACCTGCATGAAACAACTTCCTGAATTCAACCAGGCGCATGTCGTGGTGGTTGGCGATCTGATGCTGGATCGCTACTGGCATGGCAGCACCTCGCGTATTTCTCCCGAAGCGCCAGTACCCGTGGTGCATGTGAATGAGGCCGAGGAGCGTCCCGGAGGGGCGGGTAATGTGGCGCTGAATATCGCCGCGCTGGGTGCGCGCGCCCGCCTGTTGGGCTTTACCGGCAAGGATGAAGCGGCTACGGCCTTGCAGGATATTCTTGAAGCGCAAGGCGTGGACTGCTGCTTTGAGGCGCTGGAAAATTGTGCAACCGTTACCAAACTGCGAGTTTTATCCCGCCACCAGCAACTGATTCGGCTGGATTTTGAAGATGGTTTCAGCAGCCGGGATCCGCAGGGGTTACTGGCTGAGCTTGAACGGGAACTGGCCCAGGCTGGTGCTCTGATTTTGTCTGATTATGGCAAGGGTACCCTGAGCCGGATTTCGCTCTTCATCGATCGGGCGCGTGCTGCCGGGGTGCCGGTACTGGTGGATCCCAAGGGCACGGATTTCAGTATCTATCGTGGTGTGACATTGATTACGCCAAACCTGTCCGAGCTTGAGGCGGTCGTTGGCCCCTGCCATAGCGATGCCGAGATAGTCGAAAAGGGCGAAGCCCTGTTGCGGGAACTTGACTTGCAGGCCCTGCTAGTTACTCGCAGTGAAAAAGGCATGACCCTGTTGCAGCAGGATCAGCCCGCCCTGCATCTGCCGACCCAGGCGCAGGAAGTGTTCGACGTGACCGGCGCCGGCGACACGGTGATTTCGGTGATGGCGGCCTCGCTGGCAACAGGCCGGGATCTGGTCGAAGCGACAATCTGTTCCAATCTGGCTGCCGGAGTGGTGGTGGGCAAACTGGGCACAGCGACGGTTAGCGCGGCTGAACTGCGTATGGCTCTGCGTCAGCAGCAACCCCTTGAACGAGGCGTGGTCGATGAAGCGCAGCTGGTGCGACTGGTCAACGATGCGCATGAGCACGGCGAAACCGTGGTTATGACCAATGGCTGTTTTGATATTCTGCATCCGGGACATGTCGCTTATTTGCAGCAGGCGGGCAAACTGGGCGAACGTTTGATCATCGCCGTCAATGATGATGCCTCGGTCAGGGAGCTCAAGGGTGCCGGTCGTCCCATCAATACGGTGCAACGGCGCATGGCGGTACTGGCGGCGCTGGAATGCGTGGACTGGGTCGTGCCCTTTTCTGGCGAAACCCCCGAGTGCCTGATCTGCAAGGTATTGCCTGATCTGCTGGTTAAGGGCGGCGACTACCGGCCGGAGGATATCGCCGGTGGGGACTGTGTGACGGATAATGGCGGCGAGGTGCGGATTCTGGACTTCATCGAGGGCCATTCCACCAGCGATATCATTAAAAATATTCTGGATAAATAGTGTGAGGTTGGAAGCATGATTATTGTTACAGGTGGGGCCGGATTCATCGGCAGCAACATCGTCAAGACACTCAACGAACAGGGTGTCAGCGATATTCTGGTGGTGGACAATCTTAAAAATGGCATAAAATTCAAGAATATTGCCGATTGTGAAATCGCCGATTATATGGACAAGGAGGATTTCATCGCCCGGGTACAGGCAGGGGAGTCCTTTGCCGATAAAATCGAGGCCGTGTTCCATGAGGGCGCGTGTTCCAGCACCACGGAATGGGACGGCAAGTTTATCATGCGCAACAATTACGAGTACTCCAAGGATTTACTGCACTACTGTCTGGCGCGGGGTATTGCCTATCTGTATGCCTCATCGGCCTCGGTTTACGGCGGCGGCAGCGTCTTCAGCGAGCAGCGGGAATACGAAGAGCCGTTGAATATGTACGGTTACTCCAAGTTTCTGTTCGACCAGTACGTGCGCCGGATCCTGCCCCGTGCCGAGAGTCAGATCGTCGGTTTTCGTTATTTCAACGTCTACGGGCCGCGCGAGCAGCACAAGGGCAGCATGTCCAGCGTAGCGTTTCACGTAAACAACCAGCTGCATGAGGGTGATGTCGCAAAGCTGTTCGAAGGCTGTGACGGGTATGGTAATGGTGAACAGCGACGGGATTTTGTATATGTGGGCGATACCGTCGCGGTCAACCTGTGGTTTATGCAGCACCCTGACAAGTCCGGTATTTTTAATCTGGGGACGGGCCGCAGCCAGCCTTTCAATGATGTGGCAAAGGCCGTAATCGACTGGCATGGCCGGGGCACACTGGAATACATTGCCTTTCCTGAACACCTGAAAGGGCGCTACCAGAGTTTTACCGAGGCTGATATCAGCGCTCTGCGGGCGGCCGGTTATGAGGCCCCACTCAAAACGGTAGAGGAAGGGGTCAAGCTATATATGGATTGGCTGCATCGGTAAGAGCGGCGTATTGAAGGACAAATAAGCTGTGAGGTCGCATTCTGAGCGCATGTTAATTGTCGGTCCGGCCTGGGTTGGGGACATGGTGATGGCACAAAGCCTGTTTATGTCGCTAAAACAGCATAATCCGGAGGCCGTGATCGATGTTGTTGCCCCGGCCTGGTCGCAGCCCCTGCTGGTGCGGATGCCCCAGGTGCGGCGGACGATCACCCTGGAGGTCGGACATGGACAGCTTGGCTTACTGGCGCGTTTTCGACTGGGGCGTTCACTCCGGCGCAATCGTTATGATCGGGCTATCGTGCTACCCCGCTCATTCAAGTCTGCGCTGATCCCGTTTTTTGCCGGTACAAAAATCCGAACGGGTTATCGTGGAGAACTGCGCTACGGTTTGCTGAGCGATATGCGTCCACTGGATAAACAGGTGCTGCGGCAAACAGTGCAACGCTATGTAGCCTTAGGCGATAGGCACAAAGCGGGATTGCCCCCGGCCATCCCGCTGCCTGTATTGCGCATCGATGCAGACAATCAGGCGCGGCTGATCCGGAAACTGGGCCTGTCGCGTGAGCGGCCCGTGGTGGGTTTTGTGCCAGGAGCTGAATATGGGCCTGCAAAGTGCTGGCCGCTTACACATTTCACTAAACTGGCCGCCAGTTTGAACGACAAAGGCATCGACATCTGGGTTTTTGGTTCCGGGAAAGATCGTGCAGCAGGGGAGCAAATAGTTGCAACGGTGTCGCAGGTCAGGAATCTTTGTGGCCAAACCCGGCTTGAAGATGTTGTCGACCTGATGGCCTTGACGCAAACCGTGGTCAGTAATGATTCGGGACTGATGCATATCGCCTGTGCCAGTGGTGTCCCGGTTATCGGGATTTACGGCTCATCCGATCCTGCTTATACGCCGCCTTTGTCGGAACATGCGAAAATTATCTATCGGGGGCTGGCGTGTAGCCCCTGTTTTGAAAGAACCTGCCCATTGGGGCACACGGATTGTTTAACTCAAATATCGGTTGAATCCGTGGAAGCAATATTACTGAATGAATAATGAACTTATCTCAAACTAAAAACTACTTTCAGAACGAGAAAACCTTTCCTGAAAAAGCACTGTTTGTGCTGCTTTTCCTGTTTCCAATTCTTTCCCTGAGTGTGCGTCACTGGCTTAGTGGTATCTATACGCTGATGATACTGCTATCGCTGTATTATGTCTGGCATTCGCCAAAGCCCCTGCAACGGGAAGAAAAAATCCTGTTTGCCATTTTCGGTCTCTATTTTTTCAGTATCCTGCTTTCGAGTACCGTGACAGGCTGGAGTGATCCGTCCTATCATCGTCTGGGTACAGAAACGAAATATCTGGCTTTTTTCCCTTTTTATTTGTATGTGCGTCAGCATCCGGCTGCCTGGCGGGGTCTGATTATGACGATTCCGCTGGGGGGAATCGTGCTGGGGTTACAGGCGATCCATGATACTTATTTCTCAGACATTGGCCGTGCCAATGGTATTTACGGCCCCATTATTTTTGGCGATCTGGCTGTGCTTCTGGCGATGTTTGCGCTGATTTTCGCCCTCACAAACCGGAATAAATTCCGGGCTGCGATTAATCTGTTGGCGGCGGTGATGGCGATGTTGGCAGTTATCTATTCCGGGTCCCGCAATGCCTGGCTGGCGGCCATAGTCGGCCTGATCATTCTACCCTTTCTGATTGGAACACGAACCACATTCTGGCGGGCCAGCAGTAGTTATGTTGTAATGCTGGCGGTTACTATCATCATGATTATTTATACGCCGTATTCCATTACATCAAGGTTTGGCGTGGCCACGAGCGAGTTCAAAAGTTATCTTCAACATAATTCCAGCGTAAATAATCAACATATTTACACTACTTCAGTAGGCGATCGCCTGGAAATGTGGCATTTTGCATGGATTGTCGCCAAGAATAATCCGCTGCTTGGTATAGGCCCCGGAAATATGCCGAAAAAGATTAACTACATGGCAAGTAAAGACAAGGTGAAACTACAGGTCATAGAAGGATATGGGCATGTGCATAATGCCTATTTCGAGATCCTGGGAACCCAGGGAATCATCGGCTTCTCGGCATTGTTGTTGATGTTGTTTTATCCGTTGTATGTTTTTGTGCATAATAAACGCTATGATCGACGTATTGCCAGTCTTGGTATCATTTTTGTAGGGGGGTTTATAATTTTCTCCTTAACTGAAGTTCCGTTTGTGCACAGTAATTTCAGCTCGATTTTTCTTGTTTTTCTGAGCGTGTTCTTTGCCTGGATAATGCATGCCAAATACAACCCACGACCTACCTGAAAACGCCATCAGTGTTATTGTCATTGCGTTAAATGAAGAAGATGCGCTTGCCGATTGTCTTGACTCGGTTTCCTGGGCGCATGAAATCATTGTGCTGGATTCCGGCAGTACGGATAACACGCTGGAAGTTGCCAGTAAATATACCGATAAAATCCACGTAGAAGCAGACTGGCAGGGCTTTGGTATACAGAAGCAACGCGCCCAGTCCCATGCCCTTGGACGCTGGATTCTATCTATTGATGCCGATGAGCGGGTCACACCTGAATTGCGGGATGAAATTCTTTCAGTCGTTTCTCTGGATGATGCCGCCTATAGTATGCCGATTTTACCCTGGTGCTTTGGGCGCTTTATTCGTCATGGCGGCTGGTATCCTGCCTCCAAGGTTCGTCTCTATCCTCGTCTGCGGGCACGCTATGGTTCCCATCAAGTGCATGAAAAGCTGGAGTATGAAGGCCAGCTTGAAATCCGGCAACTGAAAGGCGATTTGTTGCACTACACCTACCGGAATATGGAGCATTATCTGGTCAAGTCAGCCCATTATGCCGTTGCCTGGGCGGCGCAAGCTGAAGCGAAAGGTAAAAAGACTTCTTTGCTGCAAGGGGTGCTACATGCGGCTACCTGTTTTTTGCGGATGTATATTTTCCGTGCCGGGTTTCTGGATGGCAAGCAGGGGTTTCTGTTAGCGGCCTTATCGTCGCATTCCACGTTTGTCAAATATGCCGATCTATGGGTCAGGGACAGAGCATATTAATTCCCTTGACACACCAGGTTAGAGCGTAAGGCATCATTCCTGTTTGCAGTCTTGTGTTTTCGTTTCATATTGGCTTTACTCGTCGCCTCGGGTGAGGCTAAAGCCTCACCTCCGGGGTCCTATGGCGTGCATGAGCAAGAGGAACCGGGGCTTTAGCCCAGGACACTATACGGTTAAAAAAACTGCGGCCACAGTGCGGAACCATTGGGCGGGATAACGGTGCAAAGGCGAAAGGGAATTAATATGCTCCTGCCCTGATCTATGGGTACGTCAGCAGTCCTGAATAAATAGAAATTTATGGTACTATTCAGCGTCAACCTACAGATGTCACCCCTTGCCTTGAATCTCAAGGGGTTTTATTTCTCGCCCCAGAGAGCTGAATAGTTACAAATGTTTTAGTAATACCCGCCCTGAAAATTAAAGAACAGTACCCGTTTGTTATTCTGGTATGCCTTTAGCTGGAATGACGGCTATCCGGGGCGGGGATGAGGAGTGGGTTGTACCGAGGCCGATTCTTGAACCCTCACCCCAACTCTCCCGCTGTTTTGGGAGAGCAATTGGCCGAAGAGCCGATCAATCCGGCTTTTAGCCGTAACCCGAAGCCACCGGCTTTAGCCAGTGGAGCATTCACACATTATCCCAGAATTTTTTCACTGATTTGTCCCGCTGCTTCTGCAAGATCAATACTGCTCATATCCTCTTCTTCAGCACTTTCCGGCGGTGAAAAGGCTAGTCTGCGCTCTTCTGAATTCAGGGTTTGCCAGCGCAGGGATGTGGCAGAACGCCGCCTTGTGTAAAATGCCGCCGTGGGCCGGTTAAGCGCACCAGCGATATGCAGGGGCCCGGTGGAGCCGCTGATAAACAGATCGGCAAACTGGATGTGTTCGGCAAAGCGGCGAAGACCCTCATCGGAAACATAAAGACTGTGTGGGTAGTTGCCTAGCAGGCGGCTGAGTTGCTGCGCCTGTGTGGCTTCAGTGGGTCCACAGGAGATGATGATATGCAGGGGATCTGTTGCATGAAGGCTGCGGGCAAGCAGGGCAAATTGTGCCAGGGACAGGTTGGCGGCCGAACCACCACTGCCGGGATGAATAAAAATTAGCCGTGAATCTGCGTTGATATCATGCCGGTCGCGGAATTTCTGCCTGAGCTGGTGGCTGTGAGCATCATCAAAGTGCAGATAAGGCGGCCCCGGTAAGGGCGCGGGTTTGTGCCCGTGCAGAAGCAGATAGTAATTTACCAGATCCTGGTTGTAGGCATATTCCGGTTTGCGGGAAAGAGAGCGGTGTTGGCTTAGCCGTTTAGTGTAGAATATCTGCGCCAGTTTGGTCGCTGGTGCGATGCGCTCGGAAATGCCTGCAAAACGTACGGACAGCCCCGTTCGAGTGGTAGAATACAGGGTAATAACGGCATCATAGTGCTGCCTGCGTAACTGCTTTGTCAGTTGCCAGAAGCCGCCCTTTTTACCCGGATCGAGTATGACCCGATCGATATATTCACAGGCCTTGGCCAGGGGACGGGTATACTCGGGAACCAGTGCATGTAGCTCGATATTGGGCAGATTTTGTTTGAGCTGGGCAAAGGCAGGAAAGGCGAGCATGAAATCGCCAAGTTTATCGTTGCGTATGAGCAGTATTTTTTTTGCGGTGGATGGCATGCGGGGAATCATATCGGTATTTTTTATTGATGATAAGCAAAAAAGGCATAAAGCGTGGGATTAAAGCTATGGTTTGAGCGGGGTGCCTGGGCGGCTCGATCGGCAGCTGACAGGATAGCGGCGATTGAACCGGAAAAAGTTAATAGTATTGCTGTGGTTCGCCATGCGGCATTTGGCGATATGGTATTAACCCGGGCGTTTTTGCGGGAGCTTCGTAAACACTTCCCCAACGCAAAAATAACGCTCAGTATCGTGAGCAATTACAGTTTCTGTGTACCGGACGATATGGTTGACAGAATCCATATTGCGCATGGCAGTGACCGGCGCGATACTTCCCGCCGCGAACAAATCCGGCAAGTGCGTGCGCTTGGCTATCATGATCTCATATTTGATCTGGCATCGACCAGTCGCTCGGCCTGGGTATGTCTGCTGAATCCGGCAAAACTAAAACTGGGCTTTCCCTATCACCACCTACAACGCATCCTGCTTTATGATGCTGCGGTGCTGCGTTCGGATCTGAAATTTGAAGTGGAAACCATGCTGGATATGTTGAATCTGGTCGGTTTGAAAACCGACTGGCCGCCCCGTTTTGAACTGGCAGGTGCGGCCTTGAAACGGGATCGACCTTATCTGGTCTATTTCACCAGTGCATCGACTACAGGAAAATGCTGGTCAGCGGATCGGTTTTCAGCCCTGATTGCACAGCTTGCTGAGCAATATGCTGAGTATGAGCATATCGTACTGGAAGGCGTGGCAGACTGGGAATCCATTGATGATGTGATGGCACCGTTAAAGAACAGGAGAAATATCACGGCCATGAAAGCGGGGAGTTTGGAGGACAGTATTGCCCTGTTCAAGGGGGCGCTATTGCTGGTTAGTAATGATACCGGCACGCGCAATCTCGCTATTGCAACAGAAACGCCCACGGTGGGCATCTTTTTTAGCACCGCGCCCTATCGTTACTGGCCTCGCTATGGCTGCCATGATGTGGTATTTAATCCGGATGGTAGCCAACCGGAGGTGGACACGGTGCTTCAGTCCGTACACAGTCTCATGCAGAAAATACAGCCCGACTTGCAGTCCCCTGTTTCCTGACGATGAAAATACTGGTTTTATGTACCTCTCCCGGACTTGGCGGACTTGAGCTTTATGCCGAGCGGGAATGGCAATATTTACAGCAGGCAGGGTATGAGTGTCATTTTGCTATTGCCGGGAACGGGCGACTGGCACAAAGAAACAGACACACATCAGCGCATATATTCCACCTGCCCCTGAATAATAAATTTTCCCCGCTAGTGAGCGCACTGAAACTGGCGCGATATATCAGCCGTAATCATATTGATATTGTGCATATGCATTGGGGCAAAGAACTGAATCTTGCGGCACTTTCGAAACGATTTTCATGGACATTGTTTCGCCGCAGGCTGAGACTGATATACACCCGGCACATGGGAATTACCCGTTCAAAAAAAGATTTTGTGCATGCCTTTTTTTATTGCCAGGTGGATATGATGCTGACGATATCAAAACAGGTGGAAAAAGAAGCACACACCTGGTTGCCGCTTGCAGGCGATCAAATCAAGCTGCTGTATCTTGGCGTAGCAGATAAAACAGTGGATAAACCTGATTGCAACGGGTTACCTGAAAGAATAAAGAATAGTCAATTTAAAGTCGTCTTATTCGGGCGCATTGAACATGGCAAGGGACAGCATGTATTGGTCGAGGCCATGGCGTTGCTTGCCAACAGAAAGCTTGATATAAGCGCCACCTTTGTTGGCCAGGTGATGGATAATGATTATTTTGAAAAACTGAAACAGTCAGTCAAAAAGAATGACCTGGAAGATCGTATTGCTTGCCTGGATTTTATTGATAACCCCATGGCGGTCATGCCCTGCTTCGATGTAGTGGTGTTATTGACTTATTGCGAGACATTCGGTCTGGTGCTGGTGGAAGCCATGCGCGCAGGTGTGGCCGTGATGGGTACCGATGCCGGGGGTGTGCCGGAGATTATTGAACATAATAAAACCGGGATGCTGATTCCCCCGGGAGATGCGGGTGCGTTGGCTGATGAACTGGCAACGCTTTATGATGATGCTGATTTAAAAAACCAGTTGGCCAGGGCAGGGAAAAGCAGGGCTGACCGGGATTTCAATACGGAACTGCACTTTAATCTGCTGGAAAATCTATTAATAACGGGTGGCGTCTAGTATGCAAGCTGAATATATGCTTTCGATTGTGATTCCTGTTTACAATGAACTGGAAGTATTGCCGGAGTTTCATGCCCGGATTACCCGGGTGCTTGATGATCTGGTACTGGGGTCAGAAATCATCTATGTCAATGATGGCAGTAGCGATGACTCGCTGGGTCTTCTGAATGAATTTTATGAACAGGATGCGCGTGTTGCCGTTGTCGATCTGAGTCGGAATTTCGGCAAGGAAATCGCAATGACAGCGGGCCTGCATAAAGCAGAAGGTGATGCGGTGGTTGTGATTGATGCAGATTTGCAGGATCCGCCTGAATTAATTCCACAGATGATTGAAGAATGGCAAAAAGGCTCTGATGTTATCTATGCCAAACGGGCTCGGCGTGAAGGCGAGTCGGTCTTTAAAAAACTGACTGCACACCTTTTTTATCGCATTATGCGCAGCATTGGTCAGATTAAAATACCCGAAGATACCGGGGATTATCGCTTACTTAGTCGGCGTGCGGTGGATGCACTCAATACCCTGGGTGAGCAGCATCGGTTTATGAAAGGGTTGTTTACCTGGATAGGTTATCGCCAGAAGGCGGTCATGTATGAACGCGATTCCCGATATGCAGGCGAAAGTAAATGGAATTACTGGCATCTGTGGAATTTTGCCATCGAAGGTATTACATCCTATTCCAGCGCGCCATTAAAACTGGCCAGTTATCTTGGCCTGTTGACCGCACTGGGAGCCTTCAGCTATGGAATATTTATTATTATTCGCACCCTGTTATATGGTGATCCAGTGCATGGTTACCCCTCCATGATCGTCATCATCCTGTTTCTGGGCGGCGTACAGTTGATGTCTATTGGCGTGCTGGGAGAATATGTGGGACGTATATTTAACGAAACCAAAGGTCGGCCGCTTTATTTTATTAATAACTTCAACCAGCCTCGTGCAAGCCGGAGTCAGGCGGCAGGGAAAAAAGAAAAAACTGATGTTACTGAATAAAGATAATATAAGACAATTCATTTTGTTTACGATGCTGGGAGGGCTAGGGACGGCCGGACATTTTCTAACCCTGATTTTATTGGTGCAGTTTGCGGGTTTGACAGCCGTGTGGGCGACTACAGCCGGATTTATGGTTGGTGCATTGATAAATTATTTTTTAAATTATCATTTAACATTCAGAAGTGACAAGACGCATGCTGAGGCCATGCTGAAGTTTTTTGCCGTCGCCCTGGTAGGAGCAGGCCTGAACATGACGATCATGTTTGTGGGGGTGAATATCTTTTCATTGTTTTATCTCCTGGTGCAGATCGCGGCATCGTCTATTGTACTGTTATGGACTTTTGCGGCAAACAAGTTGTGGACCTTTGCCGGGAATATGCAACAAAAAATACTGCCAGAAGAATAACAAAAAGGACATAAATGAAAACTGACATTTACTTGCAACTTGATAATCCTCGTTCAAGGTGGCACCTGCTGGCTTTATTTGTCTGTGTGGGGCTGGGGTTCTGGCTGCGTTTTTATGGCTACTGGGCGGGTGAAAGCTTCCATATATTTGCAATCAATGATGAGGTTTCCGCTTTTCGTGTGGCCATGCAGTTTCTGGCCGGTGAGCACCGTGCTTTTTATATTGGGCAGCCAAATTTTTCAAATGGCCATGCACCGGGACCCGCCTGGACATTATTCACCGTTGCGATGTTGAAGCTGGGAGGGGGATCTGTTGTTAAAGCTTTATTCTATGTCATGCTGCTTAACAGTTTTCTGGTGCTTCTTGTATATATATTTGCGCGCCAGTTACTAACGCCGCGATATGCGCTACTCAGTTGCTTTTTGTTTGCAGTTTCGCCCTGGCCGGTCTATTACTCGCTGGGTTTATGGAACCCTATACCACTGGCTTTTCTCGGCGTATTGCTGTTTATCGCTCTGTGGCGAGTAACCCAGGTAGAAAATACGCGCGCTATTTTCTGGGTGTGTTTGCTCAGTGCGATACTGCCACAGTTTCATATGATCGGTATTTTTTATTATCCTGCAATATTGCTGGTTTTATACCTTGGCCCGGCCAGGCTAAATCGAGGCTGGTTTGTGGCAGGTATTTTAGCGGGCTTGATGGTCTACGTTCCATATTTTATGGGTGATATGCAGCACCACTGGGAGAATACACATCTGATATTGAGTGGCGGAAAACGATTTTCTTTCAGTGTTCTCAAGGTGATCTCGGGGCCTGCAACTGTATTGTCAAACCATCCCGGACGCTGGTTGGGTGATGGCTTGGGGGGGTTGTTTGATTTTGGCGATAAATGGTTTGGTTCCAGAATTATTCTTATTGGAGTAAATGTTGTTTCACTCATATTCGCCTTGGCTATCGTGTTTCGATTTGCGATATATTTTTTTACCTTGCTTAAATTGCACGGAAAGAATCCCACGCTGATGTTTAAAAAATATCCGAATTATTCGTTTGTGGGGATTCTATTGTTCCTGCCTTTATTACTTTTCGTATTTACCGGCCACAATTACAGCACCCGTTATACTATTTTAATCTTTCCTTTATTGTTTGTGTTGCCTGCTTTTTATATTAAACTCGCAGGGCAAAGTAAACTGAAAAAGTTCTATATTTATAGCCTGCCTTTCATGTCCTTGTTTGGTATCTATCTTGTGCTGGCTTATTTCACCTATATGTCGAACCAGATCGAAGGGGATAGATATTTTATTAACAGTTTCAAGAAAATGGAAACAGTAAGAGAAGAAATAAAACAACATGCTGGCAAGGATGTTCGGTTAAAATTGCTTGTTGATAATTATATCCTTAAGGCACCTGAACGGTTAAGGATTTCTGTAATTGCAATGGCCGATTATATTGATGTTTACGAAAATTATATTGACAATAAGAAGGCGGGCAGGCAGCAGAAATATGTTGTGCGATATAAAAAAGATGCCCCCAAAGATACATCTTCTGCGGTTTACCGGAAAAATGGTATCGTAATATATCCGCTTAAGTGATCCCGGGTTTGAACCGCTCGCTTAGGTAACATAGTGGTGGTTATTTTAGTCTTTTGAAGCTGAGGGATCCCCACGAATTTTTCTCGTTCCCGCGCTTCGGCGTGGGAACCCGTAAATGCAGGAAGAGTGTCTGATGATGGATAAATGCTCCTGGGCGGCCGTGTCGGATTACAGGCTTCACATGCTAATGCTATACTGCCATTTCCGAGTGGAACTCATTTTTCTCTGTACAGAACAGCCTATTATATGGAAGAATCATGTCAAGAGACTATAAAACGGTAAATTATCATCCTGGCCGGATTAAACGCCTGCTACGCAAGATTTTCTGGTTGCTGGCAGTGTATCTTCCTGCACGCAAACAGGCGACGGTGTTGACGCGCAATGGCTGGTTGACCTTTGATAGCAAAGACAAGACCACCGGACGCATTTTGCATATCTATCGAAATCATGAGTTCGATGAAATGATGCTGGTGGTGCAGTTTCTACGGGATAAAGGTATCCTGGCAGAGCATGCAGACGGTACCGTCATCGATGTGGGAGGCTATCTGGGAATGTCATCATCCGCATTTTTGCTCGAAGATGTGTTTAAAAAGGCGATAGCTTTTGAACCCTCACCTGATAATTATCACTTGCTTGAAATAAATATTGGCAATAATCAACTGCAAAATCGGCTTCAGGCATTCAATATGGCACTTTCTGATGAAAATTCAGAGCTGCTATTTGAGCTGAGTGGCAAAAATTTCGGTGATCACCGGATTCGTCATAGCGGAGGGGTAACAGAAGGTCATTTTAACGAGGACAAGCGAAATGTGATTCGGGTTCCGGCCTGCCGGTTTGATGATTTTCTTGTTCAGAATCCGGATGTTAACCAGGATGAGATTCGCTTAGTCTGGATGGATATTCAGGGTCACGAAGCGCGCTTTCTCGGCGGAGCACATAATTTTCTGAGCCAACATCCTGGTGTACCGGTGATGATGGAGTTTTGGCCCTATGCTATTTTGCGTTCAGGGGTTAGCAAGAAAGAGTTTGTAGAACGGGCGTCAGGTCTGTATCAAAAATACATCACTTTTGAAGCAGGTTGTACCGAGGAACATCTTATTGATGAAATCAGTGACTATTTTGATCTCAATTCTGATCCTGAAGGAGGATCATCAGTGATGTTGTGTAATTAACAGACGGTATCACAAGAATGGTCAAAGTTTATGGTTACAGGATCGAGCCTTCTGAATTAGAGGGGGTTCATCGAATTTGTATATTTTGCTGGGGCTTGCTCGGAGACGTTCTACTTCGTGTCCCGGTGATTGAAGCATTAGCCAGACGTTTTCCGAACGCGCAAATTACGCTGGTGGTGGATCCTGCTGCCGTTGCTATAATCGAAAATCATCCTGTTTGTCACGAGACCATTTCCTTTAGCCGAAATAAACGCCGGATAACAGGCTATGTACTCGGCTTCGTTCGCAAGGTCATGTATTTGCGGAACAGGAAGTTTGATTTATCGGTCAACCTTTATTCCGGTGGTTCAAGTCCTCTTGTAACACGATTGGTTGATGCGCGTATTCGGCTTGGTTTCGATCACACCCGCGCTCTGCGTAAGGCTAATAATTTATTAGTTAAAACGCCTTCTTTTTGCGGACACTGGACCCGTGCGCTGGGGCGTACACTTGAACCGCTTGGAATAGAGGCAAATGAAATCCGGCGAGGCAGTTCTTTTTACTGTTCTGATCGTGCCTGTCGGTTTGCCCGCGAATTCCTTGCCCCGGCAGGACCGCATTATGTCGCCGTTAATCTGGGTGCAAGGGTGCCGGAGAAACGTTGGCCGGTTGAACGTTATGCGAAACTGGCTACGCAGATTGCTGACAGATACGGACTTCAGCCTCTTGTTTTTACCAACCCTGATATGGAAGAACTGGTTGATGAATTTGTTCTGAAATATACGGGTTCCAAGCCGTATAAACGGGTGCCAGTGGTGTCCCTTGATAAAGTGGCAGCGGTGCTGGATCAGGTTTTTGCCATGATTACGGGAGACACTTCGCTGATGCACCTGGCTTTTGCTGTGAAATGCCCGAGCCTGGTTCTGTTTACGCATACCCGACCAGAAGTTGTTGAACCGGAAGACTGCCAACATGTAGCCTGTTTTATTAAGGATGATCATTCGTTGGATGAATGCGGCCTGGCTTATGGAATAGCCGATATTCCGGTAGAATATGCGCAACAAAGATTCGACTTATTGTATGCGCAACTGGATAATTAGTCAGACTGTTATTATGCCAAGGATCCTGATTCTATGATTGACGAGTTGTATAAGCGTATTCGTTACTATTTATTCGCACCGATCCCGGTTGAACGTAAGAACAAGCCGATCAAAGATCGTATCAGAAAAGTGCGTTATATTTTATTTGGCCATATGCCGTTTTTGGGGCGCAAGCCCGCGCCGGGAGAAACCAGCAAGGCTCACGGTCGACGGCAACGGGAGGATTTCTTTAATCAATATTGCAAAGGCAATGGTCTGGATATTGGTTATGGTGGCGATCCGGTTGTAGCCAACGTGCGTGGCTGGGACTTTGAGCATGGCGATGCACAAATTTTATATGGACTCGATGATGAGAGTTTTGATTTCGTCTATTCAAGTCATTTACTGGAGCACTTACCGGATGTTGATCTGGCGCTGAATAACTGGTGGCGAGTGCTCAAGCCCGGCGGTTATTTAATTCTTTATCTTCCTCATCGTGAGCTGTATGAGAAAAAGGCGCATCTGCCATCCAGGTTTAACGATGACCATGCTCATTTCTTTCTGCCGGAGCGGGATGAATTGCCTGATACGCTTGGTTTGCTGCCCCTTGTCAAACGTGTGCTGACTGAGCATGAATTGATTTACTGCAAGGTTTGTGATGAGGGCTATGTGAATCCCGGGGATGAGTTGCCCAGTGAAGGTGAATTCTCCATTGAGTTGATTATGCACAAACCTACCTGAGTATTATTTTTTAAGTAACTGGTCCAGTATAATTTCAACATCAGCACTTGTTATCCGGGTCATGGTATCAGGATCCCGCACCCGGCTGCCCCAGGGAATCTCGGCGACAGGCTTTCCGTATTTGGCCTGTACTGCGTCTGGATAACGGTTAACCACGTATTCTGCAGATAGGTAGGGCCGAGCCCGATCTGGATTAGTACAGGCGTAGAGACCGATTACGGGCGTATTGACGGCTGTGGCCATGTGCGCTGGGCCTGAATCCGGTGCAATCAATAGTTCTGCGTCATCAATTACCGCCAGCAGTTCCTTGAGGGTGGTTTTGCCAATCAGGTTTACCGGTTTGTGCTGGCAAAGTGCTGTGATTTTTTCGCCATATTCTTTTTCGATGACAGAAGGGCCGCCGCTGAGAACCACGGGCCGGTTATATTTTCCTGCGATATAGTCAGCCACGGCAGCATAACCTTCGATGCTCCAGTTGCGGTAGGCCATGCTGGAGCAGGGACTGATTACAATATAAGGCGCATCCGGCAGGATATTTTTAAGTTGCTTGCGGGTGGATTCGCTGATGGGAATATCCCAGGCCAGAATACGTTCCTGTAAGCCTAATGTTTCGATAAAACCAAAAAAACTGTCCAGTACATGTTGTTTATCAACATAGGGGATCTGTTTGTTAGTAAATATCCATTGTAAATCATTGGCTCGTCGGCGATCGAAGCCGAGGCGGATATTAGCCGGAATCAACCTGCTGGCCAGGCTGGCGCGTAATGACATTTGCATGTGCAACAGGACATCGAAGCGTCGTCCGCGTAACTGCTGATAAAGATGCTGATATGCCCTCAACCCCTTCGATTTGTCAAAGATGATAAACTTGATGCCAGGTATATCGCCGATTAAACTGTGTTCCAGTTTCCCGATGACCCAGGTTAATGGCGTCTCTGGCCAATAATGTTGCAAGGTCCGAACCACAGGCAGAACGTGACAGATGTCACCGATGGCCGACAGGCGTAGAATACAAAGACTGCGTGGGGTTGAACCCGTATGGAAAATCATGTGTATGAAGTTAATAGAAACTCATTCAAGGCAAGAACACATCCTATACGATGCTGAGCTGATTGAAAATCCCACCGCCTCATATTTTGAAGCAGAAAGCTGGCGTAAACGTGGTGCATTAAACGGTATCGCAGAAGGGCGTGGCACAACCGTATTTATTCAGCATGCCGGGTTGGACTGTGTTTTGCGTCATTATCGGCGAGGTGGGCTGGTTGCCCGTTTTGTTGAGGATCGTTATATCTGGCGTGGCCTTTTGCAGACGCGCGCATGGCGTGAATGGCATCTGCTGGCTGAACTCCGGGAAGAAAAGCTCCCGGTTCCGCAGCCCGTTGCTGCACGGGTACTGAGGCAGGGGCCATTTTACCGTGCGGATATTTTTATGGGTAGAATTGCTGCGGCACGGACCCTGGCCGATTCACTGCAAGATTCGGTACTGGCGGCACCTGCCTGGCAGAGGCTGGGGCAGGTATTGAAACGGTTCCATGATGCGGGTGTTTATCATGCTGATTTGAATGCCCGGAATATCATGCTGGACAGGCAGAAGGCGTTTCATCTGATTGACTTTGATCGAGGTGAGTTGCGTAGACCACATCGGCGTTGGCAACAGGACAATATTTCGCGCCTTAAACGTTCGCTGGACAAATTTGCCGATAAAGCAGAAAAATATCAAACCCGTTTTTATTTTTCTGAATCGGACTGGCAGGCGTTTTTGCAGGGTTACGACAGAAACAGTTTGGGATAAAGTGCGGCAATTTCCTGTAGATAATGTTGTGCTACCTCCTTATTCTCGTGGCTGAGCATGAGGGCGTTTTTGCCAAACTGACGAGGTTTTTCTTTATCATCGAGCCATTCCTGAATCAGCTTGCCAAGTTCATCTTCATGTTTGACACAGACACCGGCCTGCTGTTGTAGAAATAATTTTGCTTCATCACGAAAATTGTTCATATACGGGCCGAAAATAACGGCCTTGCCCTGCTGCGCAACTTCCAGAATATTTTGTCCGCCTTTTTCAGCAAAGGCTCCGCCCATGATGACAAAGTCTGAGCCAGCGATAAAGGCGGGTAATTCACCAAAGGTATCGGCAATATAGATTTTTGTTTCTGCTGTAATGGCTTCATTTTTACTGCGTACAGCAATCGGTGACGCGAGTGAAGCGAGATCCCGCAATATATCGTTCAATCGTGTTGGGTGCCGGGGAACAATAACCAGCAGGTGATCATTTTTATTTCGCTTTAGCCATTGTCGGGCGATGTAGATTTCTTCAGTTTCACGGGTAGAGGCTGCCAGCACATAAGGGCGTTCAAGGCTGATGGGGGAGACAGGTTTTTCTGTTGTGGCGGAAAATTTTATATTGCCGATGACCTTGATTCTTTCTTTATCGACTGAAAGTGCAGCGAAGCCTGCCGCATCGTCTCCTGAACGAGCCAGTACTGCATACGTGTTCTCCATTGCCTTGCAGTAAAGCGAGCGAATCCAGACACGGGTATTCAGTGTGCGGGAGGATAGTCGGCCATTAATGACGGTTAAGGGGACACCGGCCTGAAAGCAGGCCTCATACAGGTTGGGCCAGATTTCAGTTTCCACGATCAGGGCGCAGGCGGGTTTGATACGATGCAGAAAATGTGTCACTGCTTGCCACCAGTCGAGGGGTAGATAGTTACAATTAACCGCCGCAGGCATTTTAGCGCGAGCGGTAACCTGTCCGCTGGGAGTCGTGGTCGTTAAACAGATGGAGAGAGCCGGGTTTTTTATCAGCATGAGTTTAATTAATGGCAATATCGCATTGACCTCCCCCACTGAGGCCGCGTGTATCCAGACAGGCTGTCCGGTTTGATATTTGAATGACAGTCCCAGACGCTGTAACAGGTATTGTTTATCTTTGAACCGCCACGCCATCCAGCCAGTGTAGATAACGGCCGGTAGCGTTAATGCAAACAGCAGGCGGCTGTAATGTTTCAGACGTTTGTCGCGCCGCAGGGGATAGAGTTGCGGTTTGCCAAAGGGGCGGGTTTTGAAACGCCGATGCACCCACAGGTATTGTTCCGGCGCATCCTTGATATTATCCGCGATAATCTGGTTAATACGCGTGGCGTCAGCGAGATCATCGCCTGATGGAAAATCCTCAAGTGCAGGTTTGAGGCGAAGAACATAACCCTGTCCGCCAGTGAGACGCTGTGAAGAAAGAGGCACGATCGGGGAACCTGAAATTCGAGCCAGCCGGGCGGTAATTGTCAGGCTGGCAGCGGTCACACCCATGAACGGCGCAAATACGGTACCATTGCGGCCAAAGTCCTGATCAGGCGCATACCAGCAGATACCGTTTTGTTTCAGTACGCGCACGATACGGCGCATGTCCTTGCTGGGCAACAGGTTACAAAATAGCTTTTTGCGTGAAAATGACATCACCGCTTCGAACAGTTTGTTATGCGCGGGGCGGTAAGTAGGGTGAACCAGCATGTTTTCAAGCGCCAGCAGACGGCCGCTGACTTCCAGAGTGGTGTAGTGTCCGCCGAGCAATAACACACCCTTGCCTGCTTTTTGTGCGGCTTGCAGATGTTCCAGCCCTTCAATTCGATAAAGTTTACGCAGCCGTGTATCGCTCGCCCACCACGATAGTGCGGAGTCAAACAAGGCGGTGGCGATAGCCTGTTGACTGGCTCGTGCCAGTCTGTGTTGTTCCTTGCTGTTTAAATTTGGGAAGCAAAGCCGAATATTGGTTCGGGTAATGCGGCGGCGTGCGGGCAACAGGTAATAAATGAGCAGACCCAGTGCCTTTCCTGTCCATTGATGCAAGCTGAGTGGCAGCGCGCTGATCAGGCGCAGGAATCCCAGACCCAGCCACATCAACCAGTATTGAGGAGCGAGATAACGCCAGAATGGAAAAAATTGTTTTTTTGTCGCCAAGGGCAGTTAATAAATAAGTTTAACGAATAAGCAGGATCAGGGATTTGAAATATGAGTAATTGCTATCGGCAAGGCAGCAGAATGCATGCTATTGCAACCAACGATTGAGCGCATCCAGATCGGCATTGCTGAGCGTGCCTGCAGCCTGTCGCAAAGTCAGCGTTTCAATAATATATGTGTAGCGTGATTTGGCGTAGTCGCGTTCAGCGCGGAAAACTTCACGCCGCGAATTGAGCACATCGACGGCAGTGCGGGTACCCACTTCGTAACCAGCTTCGGTGGCTTCAAGTGCAGTGCGGCTGGATTTCAGTGCCTGCTTGTAGGCCAGTACCTGACTGATATCGGCTTGTACATTTAGATAGGCGCTACGAGTGCTGCTTTCCGTCGCGCGGCGCTGGCGCTCATAGAGATCCCGTGCCCGATTATACTGATAGACGGCCTGGCGGGTCTTTGAACTGACCAGTCCGCCCTGATAGATTGGCAGGTTAAACTGTAGACTGATACGAGTATCTGTTTGATCCTTACCTGTGAACGAGACAAAGGCACCGCCCTCAGTAATGGATTTTGTTTTGCTGGCAACCAGATCCAGGGTGGGGTAATGACCGGCTCGTTGGCGATTGATCTCTTCATGTGCAATTTGCATGGCTTTTTTAGCGGCAATCAAGCTCAGACTCTGCTGACCGGCAATTTTAGTCCATTGTTTAATATCTGCCGGTTCAGGTCTGGTGAGGGGTGTCTGTGCTGAAAGCCGGGCAATACTTTTTGGATACTGGCCAATGACTTCGTGCATGTTTTCCCTGCTGATGGCGAACTGATTTTCAGCTGCAATAGTCTGCGCAACCGATTGGTCATAGCGGGACTGGGCTTCATAGACACCGGTAATCGCGGTCAGGCCGACTTTAAAGCGCTGTTTGGCTTGCTTGAGCTGCTCGGCAATCGCTTTTTTTTCAGCGCGGGCAAAGTCCAGGTTATCCGTTGCGCCAAGTATGTCAAAATAGCGTTGCGCCACGCGTATAATTAGATCCTGAGCGGCATTATTAAAGTTGGCCGAAGCCTGGGCGACCTGATAAGTCGCTTCTCGATACTGGACAAAATAGTCATATCGATAGATAACCTGCTTCAAGTTGAGTCCATAACCTTTACTGATGTATCTATCGTCACGAGGCGTGCCGATGAAGGTATATTCCTGGCGCAGATGGCTGTAATTGCCAGTAATATTCAGTGCCGGCAGAAACAGCGCCAGACTCTGGTTTTTGACTTCACGGGTTGCCAGAAATTCCTGTTTTGCAGCACGGAAAGTGGGATCGTTCGCTAATGCCAGCTTGTAAATGTCGACAAGGTTTTCAGCGTGCAGGGATGAGCTGGCCAGAAGACAGAGGCTTAATGAAATTAAAATTTTACGCATAGTGACTACTCTTTAGATTTTTCCCTGTGATGCGATTGGAACCACTCCGATTATACTGTGTTTACGCCGGTTAAAGCCACATCAGGCTGGTTGGCTATACGGCATGGCAGGGGCAAAATCCCGATCACGACAGCGTACGCGGCCTTCGCATTTTACCCGTATTGTAAGTCAGAAATATTAGAGTACAAAACGCTCTGGCTGCTGCACATTTGTCAGAGGAGGAAGTTCTGTTTCAAACAGAACTTCGCGTGACCAGTCGCTGTTACCTACCCGGGTAACCAGTGTCGCCTCCATGACCGGAGCATCGCCAATAATGGCAAAAAGACGCCCGCCAATGGTCATGGATTCCAGAAAGGCGTGCGGCAGAATCGGGAGAGAACCGGTGATGGCGGTAACTCCGTACATTGCAGGGGTATTCCAGCCTTGCGCGGCATCGCCCTGTTCCAGAACTACATTATTTATACTGTGTGCGGCCAGTTTTTCACCGACCTGGTGCAGCAGGAGAGGGGAGATTTCAACGCTATAGACCTTTTTGGCCAGCTTGGCCAGCAGGGCGGTGACATAGCCACTGCCGCTGCCGACTTCCAGCACTTCCTCGTCGGGCTGAATCGCCAGCGCCTGTAGCATACGAGCCTCCACCTTGGGATTCATCATGATCTGCCCCTCATCCAGCGGAATGCTCATGTCGACGAAGGCCAGATCACGTAAGGCGGGAGGGACAAAATCTTCACGCGGCACCTGTTGCAGAAGTTCAAGCAGTTGTTCATCCAGGACTTCCCAGGTACGCAGCTGCTGTTTGATCATATTTTCTCTGACGTGTTCGATGTTCATTCGTTTAATCTCTTGTCGGGTTGAGCGTGGATTTTTTTGTGGGCTATTACGAGAGGGTAAGGTTTCCATGTATATCGTGCAAGCGATAGGCGGGTCAGGGCAAGAGCATATTAATTTCCTTCCACTTTTGCACCGTTACCCCGCCCAATGGTTTTGCACTGTGGTTGTAGATTTTTTAACCGCACTATCAGTATGGTGTCCGGGGCTAAAGCCCCGGCTCCTGCTTATACACCCATAGAACCGGAAGTGAGGCTTTAGCCTCATCCGACACGACGAGCAAAACCGGCATGAGATGAAAACGCAGTATTGCGAACAGAGATGATGCCTTACGCTCTGAATTTGGTGTGTCAATGGAATTAATGGGCTCCTGCCCTGATAGGCGGGTTGCGCAGCTTGCAAATTCTTGACCCATCATATAAGTTAATCCATCACGCTAGGGGTGCCCCATTCGACCGGCAGGTCGATGTAATGCCTGGGCTGAGAGATACCCTTTGAACCTGAACCGGCTGACACCGGCGTAGGAAATGCGTTCATTTCCCTGCCGTGGCCAAACATTCCTAACCGGGATAAACCTCAAGATTAATAAGTACCTTCACGAAATAATTTTCTACAACATGCGCAGAAAATTATTTCTAAGCTACTAAACGAAATTACAGGACCGCGACCATGAATGCAATTCCCGATAAATTTCTAAGTAAAACCGCCAAATTAAACCAGGCTTCTGTTCAGTCTTTCCCTAATTCAAAGAAAATCTACATTAAGGGTAGTCGGCCGGATATCCGGGTTCCCATGCGTGAAATCAGCCTTACTGACACGCCTGCCATCGAGGGGGGGTACATAGAAACCAACCTGCCCGTGACGGTCTATGATACATCAGGTCCTTATACTGATCCTACTGTTGAAATTGATATCTGCAAGGGTTTGGCCAATGTGCGTAGCGCCTGGATTGAAGAGCGGGGTGATAATAATCTGTTAGGCGAGCAAAGCTCTAACTATGGACAACAACGGCGGGCGGATAGTTCGCTGGATTATTTGCGTTTCGAGCAGCACCAGCGCCAACCGCGCAAGGCGAAACCAGGCTGCAACGTGTCGCAAATGCATTATGCCCGCAAGGGTATGATTACGCCTGAAATGGAATATGTTGCGATTCGTGAAAATCTGCGCCTGGATGACTATCGCCAGCTGCTGGCCGAGCAGCATCCCGGTAACAACTGGGGGGCAAACCTGCCCTCGGCGATCACCCCTGAATTTGTACGTGATGAAATTGCCCGGGGGCGTGCGATTATTCCGGCCAATATTAATCATCCCGAACTGGAGCCCATGATTATCGGGCGTAATTTTTTGGTGAAAATTAACGGCAACCTGGGTAACTCGGCGATCACATCCAGTATTGAAGATGAAGTGGATAAAATGACCTGGGGTATTCGCTGGGGCTCGGATACCATCATGGATCTGTCTACCGGCAAGAATATCCATGAAACCCGCGAGTGGATTATTCGTAATTCGCCTGTGCCTATTGGTACGGTGCCGATTTATCAGGCACTGGAGAAGGTTAATGGCAAGGCCGAAGAGCTGACCTGGGAATTATTCCGTGACACCCTGATCGAACAGGCCGAACAGGGCGTGGATTACTTTACCATTCATGCGGGCGTACTCTTGCGTCATGTGCCGCTGACGGCAAAACGACTGACGGGGATCGTTTCCCGTGGTGGTTCCATTATGGCCAAGTGGTGCCTTGCCCATCATCAGGAAAATTTTCTTTATACGCATTTTGAAGATATTTGCGAGATCATGAAGGCCTATGATGTCGCTTTTTCTCTCGGTGACGGTCTGCGTCCCGGCTCCATCGCTGATGCCAACGATGCCGCCCAGTTTGGCGAGCTGGAGGCGTTGGGCGAGTTGACTAAAATCGCCTGGAAGCATGATGTGCAGACCATGATCGAAGGACCGGGACATGTGCCTATGCACATGATTAAGGAGAACATGGACAAGCAACTGGAATGTTGTGATGAGGCACCGTTTTATACGCTGGGGCCGCTGACGACTGATATTGCACCGGGTTATGATCATATTACCTCGGGTATCGGTGCGGCGATGATCGGCTGGTATGGCTGCGCCATGCTCTGCTACGTAACGCCCAAGGAGCATCTGGGGCTGCCTAATCGTGATGATGTCAAAGAAGGCATTATCACCTACAAGATCGCCTCACATGCGGCGGATCTGGCCAAAGGCCATCCCGGCGCACAGATTCGTGACAATGCCATGTCCAAAGCGCGCTTTGAGTTTCGTTGGCAGGATCAATTTAACCTCGGGCTGGATCCGGATCGGGCGCAGGAGTTTCATGATGAAACCATGCCCAAACAGGCGCACAAGGCGGCTCATTTTTGTTCCATGTGCGGACCCAACTTTTGCTCTATGAAAATCACCCAGGACGTACGTGACTATGCGGCAGCACAAGGGCTGGATGATGCGGGGGCATTGCAAAAAGGTCTGCAGGAAAAAGCGCAGGAATTTGTCAAAATGGGCTCTGAAATTTATCGTGACATCTCAAAGAAAACGGCAGATTGAGTGCGGCATACTGCAATGTCGCTATTTGTTATTTTCTCAAGCGGTAATGGCTCACACGTTATATCCCTGTTATTCGGGGTAAACACATGCTGCTATGACGAATAGTGGCTGTTCTGCAATTTACGGAGTAAGTTGTTGCCAGCCGCCGTTATGCCATCATGTACGAAAAGCAAAATTTATGCCGCTTTTAGCATTTTGCAACAGAATAAAATAATCACTTTTACATAATTATTAGCTATACTCCACGAAACTGCCTTAGTATTGGCAGTCGTTGGGGGGGGGGGAATAAAGTGGTGGTTAAACACCCATTTATTATCCCTTTATTTAGTAACCCAAGTCTGAAAGGACTTGAACAAGAAGCTGTAACATTTGTATCGAGGTTGTTTTTTATGAGTAATGGAACTGTAAAGTGGTTTAATAATTCCAAAGGTTTTGGTTTTATTGCACCGGAAGATGGCGGTGAAGATGTATTCGTACACTTTTCTGCAATTACCGCTGAAGGCTATAAATCTCTGAATGAAGGTCAGGTTGTAACGTTTGAAATTGAACGTGGACCAAAAGGATTACAAGCTACAAATGTTGTTCCTGTTTAAGATTTCCCGCAGGGGGGAAACTGTAGTTTCAGTTTGATTAGGGATTGCAGTGAAACGCTCCGTTAAATTTATAAATATAATTCAGGGGCGTACAGGCTACTTCATTTAGTCAGGATGAGACTGCATCTGTTCCGATGATACTTTCTTCGAACAGATGCAGTAGAGGAGTCTTATTGTCCTGAAAATGTTTAATAGTGCCTTCAGCCGTTGTTGGCTGTGGCCTGTTTAAGACCCGTAATAACTTCAGCAGCCAGTTCTTCAGGCACAAATTTGGTTAGTACCGCATTAGCGCCACATTGTTTGGCGCGTTCTGCATTGATAGCGCCATTGAGTGAGGTGTGCAGCAGAATGTAGAGCTTGGCCAGTGACGGTGTTTGTCTGATTTTCTGCGTCAGGTTGTAACCATCCATTTCCGGCATTTCAATATCCGAGAGTACCAGGCTGATAGCATCGGCGGGATCGGCTTCATCACCATTCAGTTTCATCAACACGTCCATCGCATCTTTGCCGTCCCGTGCCATAACATAGGGAATTTGCAGGGAATCCAGCGTGCGTACAGTCTGGGTTCGGGCCATAGCGGAATCATCCACGACCAGAATTCGCTGACGCCGGTTTTGTGCATCCAGCCCTTCTGTCGAGATGCGGGCATAATCGTCATCGGTTACGGAGTCGAATGCGGCAATGACGCGTTCCAGATCCAGTATCTGCACCATGACATCGTTTTCCTGGGTAATACCCGAAGTATAGGTTGAGGCTCCCAGTGTGTTGGGCGGAGGCAGAATCTCTTTCCAGTCACGATAAACGATACGATCCACCCGCTTCACCAGAAAACCATGCAGGCCCCGATTAAATTCTGTGATGATCACCGGCATTTGCGTGGATGCTGGATCAGCTGCTGGTGCCTGACCAATGGCCTTTGCCAGATCAATCACCGGCAGGGTCGCGCCGCGCAGATTAGCAACACCGCATATGATCGGGTCAGCATTGGGTAGGCGGGTCAGGTTCGGCACAGGAATGATCTCCTTGACCTTGAGAACATTGATGCCAAAGGGTAATGGACTATTAAGATAGAACTGGAGAATTTCAATCTGATCGGAGTGTTTTTCCGATTTTAAGGATGGATGTGCCTTGGCCATGGTGTCGATACTCACAAAATACTTTACCTGGTTATCGGCTCCCCGGCTGGAAACTTGATGCAGGCATACAATTTAACGCTATCAGCACCTCAGATATGATTTTCTTCACATTCTGCATAAAAATCGTATCCTGAAGGCCTTTATTGTCATCAAAGGGGTAACGAAAAGGCCCCGCCGCATGGATGGACAGCTTGTCTGGGTGGGCTACAATTTAAGTTGACCTGCCAGCCTGGTTACTGGATATGCCTGGCCAGGTGGAGAAACACGAATAGCTTCAGAATGCCCATGGATTGCGGCAGCTGAGTCTGAACAGGAAACGGTATGCAAAAAATAGTTGATATGTCAGAAAAACCACTCACAGTGAGTCTGAGTCGCGCCGCTGAGCGCGCCTTGGCCAGCCATGAAGGTACGCTGTATGCGGAAATGGAGCTGTACTTTAGTTGTCTGGTACGCTTGAAAGTCTATTTTCGTGATCAGCCTGTTGGCGACTGTTTTCAGGTTACGGATAAGCTTGCGGTGAGTTTTAAACCGATCATGACGGCCTCCTGTCATATTGAAGAAGGCGGGAGAAAGCCGCCCGTTGTTGAATTCCCCGTCGTCCGACCGGACGTTTTTGCACCCAGATGGTTGAGCATTGACTATCGTCGTGGTGAGTGGATTGGTGAATTTGGCTTCGTCCAAAAACAGCTGGCATCCTGAGTTCTATCTGACACGAGATAAAAAAAGGGGAATCCTGTAAGGGTTCCCCTTTTTTGTTGCTTTATTTTACGGTCTAAAATTGCGGTGATTTCAGTAACTTTACCAGCGCCTCTTTTTGTGCCGTGGTAATGGCGGTAGTGCCATCGGTAGTGCCGCTGATTTTGCTTGCGATTGTGGTCATGGAATCTGAGAAAGCTTTTTCCAGCGTATTGCCCTGACTCATGTCACCGTTAGCCGAACTCTGTGCGGCAAAGCGTACCGATTCCCGGATGAGGATGTCTTGCTGAATGCTGAACAGCTCAGCATAGGGGGAGGGTATGCCATTTGCGCCGAAGTTCGTGCGGCCGGGGGTCCATGTTCCCGGGGGGGTATTTCCTTCACAGGCTGTTTTGTTAGAAAGGGAACCCGTACCTATGGAACAGTCACCTATCCAGGTCATGCCGGAAGGAATAGCAACGGTATCCCGCGTATAGGACAAACTGCCACCAGCTATTGCGATGTCGGACAACCAGTCAGTCGGGATCACCATCATAATCGGCCAGTTTGTTGATATGCCCCCGTTCTGGACGTACGTGAAGTGACTGGCAGGAATACAGTTAGCACCGCCGCCTGTCGCGGTACATATCTTGGTAATCATGGTAGCGATCCGGGCATTGCTGGCCGCTGTTGCCGTTTTGAAGGCTGTAAAGGCGGTGCTCATGGCGGTATTCATTGTGGTTTGTGCTGCACTGACACTGCTCTGGGTTTCAGATCCGGTAAACACTTTATTAAATTGCTCAAAAGCAGTGGTCATGCTGGTGGACAGCGTATTCGCCGCTGTTGTATACATGGTCAGATCTGCCCCGGTGGCACCTAATGTCGTTAATGCCTGGGTATATTTGTCGATAGCACGATCGGCTTTGAGTTTATCGATGCCACTACCGACGGAAGCTTGTATGGACTGGAAGGTTGCGGCAGAAATAGTACCATTGGTCTTTGCTGTAGTCATTGATGGAACGACAATGGAGCCCATGGCATCAAAGGCCTCCATGACACGATCCGGACTGAAGCCGGCCGCCGTTGCTGCCTGGACAAGATAGCCTAACAGTGCGGCGGCTGCTTTACCGCGTTGGGCTGCCGCAAGGTCAGGATTATTGATACTGGAAACGTCAACGGAATCTTTTATCAGCTTACTGTAGCCGGTAGTCGGATCAGCCAGCAGGGAAACAATCTTGTGCCGGTACGTCAGCAACTGGGCTGTTGTGACCCCCTTGCTTTTCATATCAGCTACAAAACCACCTGGGCCAACAATACCTTTGTAAGCAAAATTTGCCATGACAGGCAATTCAGATGCCTGGATACCATCAGAACGGACAATAGTGAAATCAAATACGGCCAGGATAGGATCGTCCGAGCCCGCTGAAGCAAAAGCCGTGATCAGGGCATCGGCCTGTTGGTTGGTAACGCCGGACATACCTATGGGAAGTGCCGTACCCGGATCGGGACAGGGAACCACGCTTTTTCGCACAACGGCGGCGCTGCTGTTGGTAAGCGTTATGACCATAAAGTTACAACTGCTGTTGTCCGGGATGCCGCTACTGAAGGTGAAGGCCAGTTTCCCACTACTGTCGGCAGTAGCGGTTGTTGAAATGCCGAGCGAGGTGGCACCGCTCGTCAGGTTGCCATTGCTGTTGATTTTTTCAATGCTGATGGTATACGTTTCACCGACAACCAAAGACCAGGCAGGATTAGCGATACCCAGAAGCAACAGCAGGGAACAAAGAGAATAAATATATCGAGTGACATGCTTTTTCATAAGGTACTCCTTATCGAGGTCTACTGGGCACTGCCCGTTACACCGGTTGTGCCGGTTACGGATGAGCTGGTGCCACTGCCGCTACTACTGCTACAGGCAACGGAACCCAGGGCAAAGGCGAGAAGTAAGGCAGAGAATATCATTCGGGCAAAGCATGAGAATCTGGAACGCGTTTCTTTCTTGATCATGACAATTTCCTTAATTAAACACTGAGAGACACAGGGACAATATTGGATTTCGGCCAGTATTGAAAATACTTTAATTTCTGTAAGATCAATTTTGGCCGGTGATGATAAATAGGTTGAAGAAATGAAATTTTCTGATGAATATCAATAAGATATTCAAAAAAGAATATTACGGAATCAGCTGTTTTGGGTCTCCAGTGACCGTCCAGGTTATTCGAGGTAATGGATAACATCTGTAGGTTGGCGCTGAGCCATGATCTTTATGGCAAAGCCCAACAGATAGATCAGGAGGCTTGTTGGGCTTCGTGTTGCTCAGCGCCAACCTGCCTGTAATGGTTTTCAGCAATCATGACTAATGGCATCGAAAGATAAGCCGTGTATGCGGTTTGTCTCTGCTGTCAGGCGCTGCGTTTGATACCGGACAGGACGGCAGTCAGGGCGCGGTCGAGGATGGGAATATCTTCAATGACCTTTGCCCGGCCGCAGCGTAGATCGGCGGCAAGACCGAACAGGGTCTTATCGGCGACCACATCAAACTTCCAGTTGAGAAAGGTATATTCCCCGAGCAGATCGCTTTTCCAGGCCAGTTTGGCGCGTTGTGCATTGCCGTTGTCATCAAAAAATTCAACCCACTTGCCAGCATCCAGATGACGGGCAATGTCCAGGTATTCATCTTCCGGATAATCATCGGCAGTGTCGGGTTCTTCCCAACTGCTGAGTACAATGTTTTCCATGATTTCCCGATCTTCATTTTCACTGTCTTCCATCACCTCATTAAGCAGGGTTTCCAGTTCAGAAAGAGACGCGACCTGTTCTTCCATATCAGCGATGGTCTGATCGATCGATGAAGGTTCATTATTTTCAGCATGTTCTGTCATACTGGCGATAGTCGTACTGATATCGGTATTCTCAAGTACCTCAAGATCCTGTTCGATCTCCGACAGTCGTTCAATAGGATCGCTGCCAATTTTTGATCCCCCGGATTTTGTATCATCAAACAGGAAGAAGGAGGTTGCGGGATTTTGCTGGTGAAGACTGGCCATGGCGGCATCCTGTTCTGTTTCATCTACAGGGTTCTGATGCAGCAGGCCGCGGACACTGGCAAGGTGCCAGGCTTCGAGGGCGTTGAAGAGTTTATCCGTCTTGTCTTCCGGATAATTGATATCAGCCAGCCCTTCACGCAGGGTTTGAATCAGTTGCTTGATGATATTGCCCAGTTTCTTTTTATCCAGCGAGATTTTTTTGGGTTCGACGGACCAGGCCAGGACATCAATAAAACGTAGCTGGTTTTTCCACAGGGTAGAATTTTCACCCTCGTTCAGCCAGGTGTGCAGCATGACCTCACGCCAGGGTCCCTGGATGATTTTTTCAATCTGCTCGGGTAGCTGCTTGTTGGACAGTATTTCTTCCAGCGTTTCCTTTACCCAGGCCTGCGCCAGTGCAACTTCTTCCTTGCGCTGGAAAACGGCGAGTGCGGATTCCTGCGCAGAATGATCGCGTTCATGTTGTTCATCCAAGAAGGTATTGAATTCCTGTAGCGCAGTGGCAAAGACATTAATATCATTCTCGAATTCGGCGAGTACTTTTTCAACCGCATGTTCGATTTGCATGATGAGTGGATCATTTTCCTTTTGTGTATGTTCATCCAGACCGATACCCGATCTGGCCAGGGTATTCAACAGGACGCGCGCGGGATGCCCCTGGGTGCTGAAAAATTCTTTATCGATAATAGCGACTTTCAGCATGGGAATTTGCAGACGTGCGATTTCAGCTTTTGCTGTAGCAGGCAGATTGTCATCATCGAGAATAAATTCAAACAGCATAGACACAACATCGATAATGCCGTCATCAACCGAATTAAGATTGACGGGCTGCCCGGCGACTTCGGTGACCTGGTTAAGCAGCATGGTCTTGATTTGCGAGCTGACTTGCTGGGGCGAGCTGTTCTCAGGCAAGGCCGTGGTGGCGCTGGATTGAATATGATTCAAGGCGTTAAGAACCTGTTCAGTCGAACCTGTGACGTATCTCGCCGCAGAAGACGATGTGCCACTAAAACCACCTGGGTCAAAGCTTCCGCCCCCACCGGGTTGGATGCCACTGTTTGCTGGATGATTAATGCCTGTCTGTGCCAGTAGCTGTTGCAGGGAAACGAGAACTTCATGTCCATCTGTTGCGGCACTGGCAGAAAACGCTTCAGTCGGGTTGGCAAAATCAGCGTTAGTGACAGCTTGTGAGGAGGCGGCGTTAATATTATTTTCGGATGGCATGCGGGTTCTGATCTTTGGCATGATACCCGCTTCGATGAATGTGCTGTTGATGGCTTGATATAGTGTACCGATGGTTTCATTGATATGCTGATCGAAAAGTTTATAGACGATTAATTTGATCTTGATTTCAGTATCCAGTGTTTCTGTAGCATCCCGAAAAGCCACACACATATTTTCGGGATCAAGCGGGTTGGTCTCCGTGTTGACCTCAATGTTGGGTGCGATTTGTTGCAAACGCTGTTCAATGGCATGAAGATCCTGTGCATAATTAGCGCGAATTTTACTGGTCAGGGTGCTGATGGCCAGTGATTCTTCCAGATCCACATCTTCCATAAGTGACAGGTTGTCACAGGAAAGATCACTGTTGTCCGGGCTTGTTTCATGACGGGCGGATTTGGGCGCCCAGAAATCAGAGAACAGGTTTTCAATATTTTTACGGTAATCAGACTCAATCTCTTTGCGTTTCAGACGCACGATGCGCATGGAGTCAAAGTACACGGACTGATCGGTGTTGTTATCGGCCTTTTCCGCCATTTCAAACAGGCGGTCATCGGCGCTGTCGAACATCTGCTGCATCAGCGTCCGGGCATACTGGGTGCTCTGACTCTTAAAGCCTTCCAGGAGTTTCTGTGCCTTGACCCGGCTGTTGATACCGCCATGATCGGGGTGTGAATCGAGGGAAACCACTTTGGACTGTGTGTTCATGCCTGGCCTGCCGTAAAGATACGTAGAGTGAGTCAGGGCGATGGACGCGAGGGGAACATATCGGAACAGCGGGGAGGCGGTTCCGGCAGCTCCGCAGTCATAGGCTGATAAACCCTTAGATCGGTAGCTTTGCGTCCCCGGCTTTCGCCGGGTTTGCCCTGAAGTTTGATTACGTTCTAAGTATCGGTACAGGCGGTGATATTTTGTAGCCAAAAAACGTCAACTGCATCACAGTTAAACAAGTTAACCTCTTTGGGTGTCATTCCCCGCCGCTTGCGGCGGGGTCGTTTATTCGCTACGGCTTTATTCCTTATACTGGATAGCATTCAAAAACAGGCCGACCAGCTGTGTGATCAGATCCGGCAAAGGGGTGCTCTGATAACGGCTGGAATGGAGTATGCACTTGGCATACAGAGCTTCACGCACCATGCCTTGAAACATGAGTCCGGCAGTGCGCGGATTGATCTGACTGACTGCATTTTGCTGGCTGAGCTCCCGCATGCTGTATTCGATATAGTCGCTAAAGGATTTCCAGTGGCTTTCGAAAAACTGCCGGGCAACCTGGGCGCCTTCCAGCGTACTCAGCATTTCCATTTTAAGATAATCCGGGTCACGGGCTACGCTACTGGCGAAGACCAGAGTCATGCGTAACAGAACACTGCCGAAGTCATCAGGACTTTGGAGCGCGGCATCGACGTAGCTTTCCCGCTGTGCGGCAAGGCTATCAAGAACCTCACCATAGAGCGCCTCCTTGGAAGGAAAATGGTGGTAGAGCACCGCTGGGCTGACCCCGAGGCGGCGGGCGATTTCATCTACCGCCACCCCGTGGTAGCCCTTGTCGGCAAACAGCACCTTGGCCACCGCAAGAATAGATGCACGGCGTTCAGCCGCTTTCAGACGTTTGGCCATGTGGTCATTTTCTCCTTTACTGTTTTTTCAGCAGAAAAATGAATTCACCCCCCACCTCTGAGGATGAAAGCAGTTCATTGCCGGTTTGTTTGCAGAAGGCTTCGAAATCCTTGACCGAGCCAGGATCAGTGGCGCGGATTTGTAGAATTTCACCGGTTGTTAATTGTGACAGGGATTTTTTAGCCCGGAGGATGGGCAGGGGGCAGTTTAAACCCCGGGTATCGAGTTCAGCCTGATGGGTGTTCATGGGCAGCTCCTTTTGTTAACTAAGTGAACGTTTATTAACTTAATGTATTGGAGTTTGTTTGTCAAGCTGGATGCCACCGGTGTGCTCATTGAATAATGCTCAGAATTCCGACAGACACCCAGAATTAGGATAAAATGCGGGGATGTTACATTTTAATGGAATCAGTCTCTGGCGCGGCCCTCGTGAATTGTTGCGCAACATAACAGTAAGTATTCACTTCGGTGAAAAAGCCGGGATTGCTGGTGGTAATGGCGTAGGTAAGTCCAGTTTATTTGCCCTGATTTTGGGAGAATTACAGGCCGACAGCGGGGAAGTCAGTTTGCCACCGCAGGCGGTGATTGCCCATGTTGCGCAGGAAACTCCGGCGCAGGAAACGCGCGCGATTGACTATGTTATCGATGGCGATGCGCCCTTGCGTTGCATTGAGGCGCAACTACAGCGGGCGCAGCAGCAGGGAGAGGGGACGCTGGAGGCACAATTGCACGGCGAACTGGAGGCCATTGATGGTTATCGGGCGCGTAGTCGGGCAGCCGTGCTTTTAAATGGATTAGGATTTTCGGAAGAAAAGCAGGCGCTGCCGGTGAGCCAGTTTTCTGGTGGCTGGCGTATGCGTTTGAACCTGGCTCAGGCGCTGATGTGCCGTTCAGATATTCTGTTGCTGGATGAACCGACCAACCACCTGGATCTGGATGCGGTACTCTGGCTGGAAGACTGGCTGACAGCCTATGCTGGTACCTTGTTGCTGATTTCCCATGACCGGGATTTTCTCGACAAAATCTGCAATCGCATTGCCCATATCGAACACCAGCAGCTGACTCTCTACCGGGGTAATTACAGCGACTTTGAACAGGCCCGGGCACAGCATCTGGCGCAGCAGCAGGCACAATTTGACAAGCAGCAGCGTGAACGGGCGCAAATGGAACGTTTTGTCGAACGTTTTCGTGCCAAGGCGAGTAAGGCACGTCAGGCACAAAGCCGGGTCAAGGCTCTGGAGAGGATGGCCGATATCAGCATCGCCCAGGTGGATTCACCGTTTCATTTTCGTTTTCCGGCCGAGCAAACCCATGCTTCGGTATTACTGGAACTGGATGAGGTGGCCACCGGTTACGGTGATCCAGATCAGCAGCCAGCGTTATTGTCAGGGATTCGGCTGCATATCGCGCCCGGCGAACGACTGGGACTGCTGGGACGCAATGGTGCAGGTAAATCGACCCTGATTAAGCTACTGGCGGGAGAGCTTCCGCTCTGGGGCGGCCGGCGACAGGCGGCGGATTCCTTGAAGATCGCCTATTTTGCCCAGCATCAGCTGGAGCAACTGGATGCGCAGGCCTCCCCGTTGTTACATTTTCAGCGTCTGGATAAAAAGGCGCGTGAACAGGATCTTCGTAATTTTCTTGGCGGTTTCGGCTTTCAGGGCGAGCGGGTGGACGAACCGGTGGCTCCCTTCTCCGGTGGCGAGAAAGCGCGTCTGGTGCTGGCCATGGTGGTGTATCAGAAACCGAACCTGCTGTTACTGGATGAACCTACCAATCATCTGGATCTGGCTATGCGCCATGCGCTGGTTGAAGCGTTGCAGTCATTTGATGGCGCGGTATGTGTGGTTTCGCATGATCGCTTCTTGCTGAATATGGTGGCCGATCATTTCTGCCTGGTGGATCAGGGAAAAGTACAAGAATTTAATGGTGATCTGGAGGATTATCGGCGCTGGTTGCAGGAGCAGGGACGGGGACTCCACACGGCAAGTGAAAATATCGAGAATCGCAAGCTCAAACGCCAGCAGGCAGCAGATCGACGTCGAATGCAGGCACCGCTGCGGAATGAATTGAAAAAACTGGAAAAGCAGCTTGCGGGAGTGACAGGGGAACTAAATGTGGTGAACGATGCTTTACAGGATGAGACAGTTTATGCTCCCGAGAATAAATCCCGTTTGCTCGATATGTTGAAAAAACAGGGCCAGTTACAGCAACAGCTTGATATGCTGGAGGAAAGATGGCTACAGGCTAGTGAAGAGCTGGAGCAGGGCTGAGCAAGCTGCAAGGCGTTCATTGACGGTTATTCAGGCAGGGAGCGCAAAATGTCGATGCCTTTTCGATCCGTTTTATGCCTGTATCGCAGTGCCACAAGCCCTTCCAGATTGTGCGCTGAAAGCAGAAAATAAATATCCATAAACCCGGGTTGTTTAAGCGTGGCTGTCCTTATCGTATACGGATAAAACGCTGTTTTGCCGATGGCGTATTATGGGGGTTCTATACCAGTATCAGTGTGGATATTTGTTCCTGATCTTGATCAAGGTCATTTACCCGAGCTTGATAGTAGGGTATTCTACCCAGATCATTAACCGCTAATAAAATGAAGTACTAATATGAAAATTGACGAGCCTGATAAGACCCCCGGTATTAATAAAGGTTTTGCCCTGTTTGCCCTGGGATTCCGCCCCTTTTTTCTTGTGGCTGGCCTGAGTGCCCTGCTGCTGATGTTGGCCTGGTTAAGTGTGCTGGACGGCGCGATAACGATGAGTACTTATTATCCTGAACCCTACTGGCACGCGCATGAAATGCTGTTTGGGTTTGTGGCTTCGATTGCGGCTGGTTTCCTTTTAACGGCGGTTCGCAACTGGACAGGCATTCAGACCCTGCGGCATACTCCGTTAGCGCTGTTGGCCTTGCTCTGGCTGCTGGGACGTCTCGCGCCCCTGGCAGTATTTCAATTACCTGGATGGTTGATCGCCGTGATCGATCTCAGTTTTTTACCTGCGGTGGCGATTAGCATTGCAATCCCTGTGCTGGCAAAAGCACAAAAATCCAATTACATTTTTTCTATTCTGCTGTTACTGATGGCCGTCGCCAACCTGTTGACACACCTGCAATTTCTTGGTTTTACCGAGCATACTGCAAACATGGGTATCAGTTTGATGCTCTATCTGATTGTCGCCCTGATTATGGTAATGGGCGGGCGGGTGATTCCTTTTTTCAGTGAGCGTGGCGTGACGGGTTTACAGGTGCAAAGCTGGCCACTGATAGAAAAACTGGCGCCTTATAGCATTGCCGCGGTTGTGCTGCTTGCCCCTGTTCTGCCCAATTCGATCATCGTCGTACCGGTTGCGTTGTTTGCAGCCATTGTGCACGGGATTAGACTTTATGGCTGGTATGGCAAAAAAATCTGGTCTGTGCCGATGGTTTGGATTCTGCAATTGGGTTATCTGTGGTTAGTGATTGGCCTGCTGTTATTGGCGCTTGTGCCATTAGCACTGATTCAACGCGAATTTGCCGTGCACGCGCTGACCACTGGAGGCATTGGTCTGATTACAATGGGTATGATGGCACGGGTCGCCCTGGGCCACAGTGGTCGGGAGATCGCGGCCAGCCGCACCGTGTTCTGGGCATTTGTTCTGGTCAGCCTGGTTCCCCTGTTTCGGGTGTTGTTACCGTTGTTTATACCTGCCTGGTATTTGCAAAGCATAATACTCTCAGGCAGCCTGTGGTGCCTGGCCTTTCTTTTATTTGTCCTGGTTTATTTGCCAATTTTGATTCGACCTCGGGTTGACGGGCAGCCAGGTTAATATGCGCACTTTATCCTTGGTTTCCCCCCACACCGGAATTTACAAAACAAACAATTTTGAATTTTATTCAGCATAGCCTGGAAGATACTTAAAGGATCTTGTTTTTATACCGATATAAATAAAAGAAAATCTCGCTTGTCGTTACCATTAGAACCATTGAACAAGATATCGGAATATGCCAGTAGCTGTTATTGATAGCGAAAGAACGAAGGATCTACCACAACCTGGCATTATGCGAGAGCGCTTTCTTGTGGCAGTTAAGGTGCAGATGCAGCAGGCAGAAACGGATGATAGTTATGTGGTTTTGTTGCGTTTCGATATTGATGGATTCAGAAAGCTAAATGAACAGTCGGGTTATCTGGATGCTGATCAGATTCTGAATTTACTGTTTTCCAGGATGAAAAGTCAGTTGCTGGACAATGAAATGGCTGGTTGGCTGGGTGCCGATGAGTTTGTCCTGTCACTTTGCGTAAAGAGTAAGGATGAAGTTGCAAGCAGGGTGTCCGATGTCTATGCCCTGTTGCGGGAACCCTGTGATATCACCACTGTCAACTTTCAGCCCAGGCTGAGTCTTGGTGTTGCTCTTTATCCGGACGATAGTCTGGATGGGGACGGTCTTGTGCTGGCGGCAGAATCTGCACAGCAGCATGCCAAGGTTCGCGGTGGTGCGCAGATAAATTATTACTCCAATAAAAATCATGAACAGGCACTTCATCAGTCACGCCTGGAGAAAGATCTGCAGGGTGCGCTGACGCGCAAAGAATTTTATTTGCTGTATCAGCCAAAAGTGGATTCAACCACAGGTATCATCACGGGTTTTGAAGCCTTGCTGCGCTGGCAGCATCCCGAACTGGGCGTTATTTCACCTGTTGAGTTTATCCCTATTCTCGAAGAAAACAAAATGATCCTCGAGGTGGGGGAATGGATCTTCTCCGAAGTCTGTCAGGCACTGGATAGATGGAAAAAAACAGGCATGGAGGTGGTGCCAATATCGGTCAATGTGTCCATGCACCAGTTCAAACAGGCAGGCTTTGTTGAACGGCTGGCAGAAATTCTCCAGCAGCATAATATTGAAACAAGGCTGATCGATATTGAAATTACCGAAAGCTGTCTGATGGATGATGGCCAGGAAAATATCGCTATTTTGAACAAGATAAAATCATTGGGGATGAGTATTTCCATTGATGATTTTGGCACAGGTTATTCCTCACTGAGTTATCTCAAGCGTTTTCCTATAGACACATTGAAAATTGATCGTTCGTTTATTATTAACGTACACAACCGCCGGGAAAGCGATAATGCAGGTATCGTTACCGCCATCATGGCTCTCTCCCACAGTCTGCATCTGGATGTGGTGGCCGAAGGCGTGGAATCGGCGCATGAACTGGCTTTCTTGCATGCGCTTGGTTGCAGAACGATTCAGGGTTTTTTGTTCAGCAAGCCGCTAAAGGAAGATGCAGTACTGGAATTACTGAAAACATCTCTTTCCATGGCAGAAACGCTGGCAAAAGTACGCCAGGAACTGCAAAGCGGAAAGGTCATGCCCTGAGATTGATTCCCCGCGTATACGGACGGTTTGTTTCTCCCATAGAACCGCCACGTTTAGCGGTTCTACGCTCATGATAGCTGCGAGTATCAAGCAGCACCCTTCGTTTTTGTTGGCGGCGATCTTTATTGCGTCGATCAATGCGCTGGCGTCGGTTGACGTGTGTGCCACTGGTTACAGGTGCACCTGTGGACGAGTGAATAGCGCGAGTTGCAGCAAGCCCCGATATGGAATGAATCCCGTTGTCGGTTTTGTTGCTCTGGCGCAGAGATTGCAGGCCGGTATCATCAGCGGGAGGGGTGATGCTGCTCATCGTTACTTACTCATCATTCCTTAATCCATGTGTTTTTGAACAGCTTCAGTCGTTGGCTGAATCGTTCATCTATTGAGACAAGCTGTTTGTGTTTTTTGTTGCATTTTTCTGTATTAGCATTACTTTACAGATCATGCAGGATGCTTAATATATGTCTAATGTGATGGTTTATTGGCGAGTGTTGTTAACTCATTATATAACCATATCCCCGTAACATATTGTTATAGCAAACATTAAGAACCATATATTCGTATGTATCAGGTCGATCGAATATTCGCATAAAATCTGTATTTTTTACAGGATATTATTAATAGGCAGTGGTAAGATATTATCCATTGAATAATTGTTTGCCCACGACAGTAATATATTTTGTTGATAATAACGTTGGGTGCTAAAACCGGATAAAGCCATAGGCAAGCTGGAACAATTTAACTTTCTTTTGCTTGAGCGGTTCATGAGAGAACCATTTGTAGTAGAAAAATTAGATCCTGAGATAGAGCCATAGCCAGGGTTGCAGGGGGGGGGATGTGCAATCTGATAAAAACAGGCTGAAGTCATCGGAAGGCTTATTGCCGGAAACAGACGTAGTAACTTCCGGGCAGGCATTATCCATGCAGGCTCAATCTTTGTTGGGATTGCTGGATGAATTGAAAGGTACCGATTCGGGATCGGTTCTTTATTCACAACTTGAACGTATTCTAAGGGAAAACGAACAGGACTTTGACGAGCGAGAACAACTTTATCGTTATTGGTTGCGACTTTTTCTGGGGGGGTATATTCGGCACCTCAAGCCGGGTTCCTCCATGCATATTCATGCCAAACTGATTTATAAACAATTACAGTTGCCGCTGGCTACGACGACGCTCAAGGGGCTGCGCAAGCATATGAATATGTTTAGCATGCACCTGGCGCGTCTCGATATGCTGGATGAATCTGTGTTGAAAAACACATTGGAGCCGGTGTTAAGTTATTATGCCAGCGACGAAGTTGAGAGCAGGGCTCCAAACAGTGAGTTAGTCAGTCGTGAGCACACCGATGCGCTGGAGCCGGAGCCGGGGTTTAATGATAAATCCGATTCGGTCAGAGCGCATAAACGAGCGCTGGAAGGGATGATCGATGATCTGCTGCCAGGTGAAGGCCGGGATACAGAAGAGCGGTTAACGTCAACGTATCGGCAGTATCTCAGCAGCCAGTATCGGGACACAGAAAAAGTTCAGTCGATGCTGGGCAAACATATAAATGAGACCATCGAACAGAATCGAAAGTTTGGTGATATGTTGCGTGTGGTTCGTCATGGACTGGATGAAGCCGAGTCTCTCAGTGAAATTGATGTTTTACGCCAGTGTCTAATCGAAGATGTCGATTCACTCAGCGAGTCGCATGATTCAATGGCGGAGAAACTGGCGGAAACCAAGGATTATCTGAAGATGATCGAGGTGGACAGTCGCAAACTTAGTGATGAGCTGGCGCGAGTGCGTTTATTGAGCATGACCGACGAGCTGACTGAATTGCCTAATCGGCGCGCATTCCTTCGTCGTCTGGATGATGAAATGAGTCGCACCAAACGCTATAGTGCCGATCTGGCTCTGGTGATCATCGATCTGGATTATTTCAAAACTATTAATGATAAATATGGTCATGCTGTAGGCGATGCGGTGCTGTGCAGTTATGCGGAAGATATTCTGACCACCTTTCGCCACCACGACATGGTGGCGCGCTATGGTGGTGAGGAGTTTGCTGTTCTGTTACCAAACACGGATGAACAGGGCGCTATGGCTGCGTTGCACAAAGTGCGGCGTCAAGCCGCCAGCCAGTTCTGTAATAGCAATAATGGCGATAAGGTACAGGCACCGACGTTCTCCGCTGGACTGGCGTTGTTTATTCCCGGCGAATCCGCCAGCGGATTCATCCAGCGTGCCGATGATGCACTTTATACCGCCAAGCATCTTGGTCGTAATCGTATCGAAGTCAGTCATGCTGGCGGCAACATTATTGTCGATAAGCCGGAAGCCAGCGATATGGTTTGAGCTATGTTTATATTAATCGTTTGTTGCATAAGTATTTGCATGTATTTTATCCTCTCTCCCCAGCCCTCTCCCAGAGGGAGAGGGGGCTATGATGCAAATACTTATGCGACGATTAATGGCTCAACTACCCGTGTTCCTTTAAGCCTTTACCTCATCAGAGAGAGGCAAAGGGTAGGAGCATAGTAAGTCCCTTTCACTTTTGCACCGTTACCCTGCCACTGGCAGCAGATTTTTTTAACCGTATAAGCAATATGTTGTCCGGGGCTAAAGCCCCGGCTCCTCTGCTGAGCACGCGCCATAGAACCCCGGAAGTGAGGCTTTAGCCTCGCCCGATACGACGGGCAAAACCGGCATGAGACGAAAATACAAGATTGTGAACAGGGATGGAGGGGCTTAATATTCAGACAACAACAATACGGTGCCATCGTGGTTATTACGATGGCTCTGTGTTCGATGTTTGATACTAAGTTGGTACTGTTTCTTTAGTCTTGCCAGTTGCGGGTACAGGTTGCTGTTCTTTGCAGTCTGTAGATAACGGATTCCAAAATGCATGACCGGCTTAAGTCTGGACAGGGTACCAAGCCACAGCAACGTATCGTTATTCTTTGCACTTGAAATATAAATAGCCGTCGGCCATAGACGGATGATCAGAATACGCTTGTCAGTGTCGATATATTTGACCATGGACAGGGTTTCATAGCGGCCTTTATGCACATGAGGGAGTATCGGTAATTGCGTGACAGGCGTGTCACTTTTCAGCCAGTTAAGATAGCGGCTTGTTTTTCTTTGTACCAAATGCCAACCTTGCCGGGCTAACTGTTGTTGAATATGGCTAAGTGAATCCGCCCACTGCAGGTTCATGGGAAAGCGATGGCGATCACGCAGATCATCCCGGTAACGGGCCAGTGTTTCCCAGCCCTGCCTGAGCCAGTACCCTTTTTTCATGCGCACATCGTGTTTTACTGCTGCGATCTGGGGGGGTGGCGGCCAGTGGAACAGAGGGTAAAGACCGAGAACAAGCAGCAGGATAGCTAACAGTTTATAGGGCGCGCGCTCAGGTTTGTGCGCCATGCTGTGACGACGATAGGCAATACCCAATGCTGACACCCAGATGACACTCAGTGACAGTTCGGTAAATATTTGCAATAGTGTTATTTGCCCAAGATAGAACCGGGCAAACATCAAAAGCATGATCAGAGAAGCGCCGCTGGCATAAAAGCGCAGACGCCAGCGAGCAGTCATGTCTCCTGCCAGTGCAATCAGCAAAAAACCATACAGTGACAGCGTCAGAATGGCAGTCGGTGAAAACAGCCTGATTGGGTCGATGGGCAGTAGCATTAGCAGTAGGGGAAAAATGGGCACAGCCAAAAGATGCCCAATCATCAGCTTATGCCGGCGGCGTTGATCGAGTAATAACCAGAGCAGGGTAATGCTGGCAGACAGGAGGGCGGGTATGGGGTCAGCCAATCTTGTCAGCGCCGACATGATTATTTCAAAAGGTGGGTTATGCAGCTCAAGCAATGCGTTCTGGATAAGCAGACCGATGTTACTGAACAGTGGTACATGAACGGCCTGTTCGAGAAGAATAAACAGACCGCTGCTGGTGACCAGGAGCAGGGTCAGCAGACTGAGCCCACGGATTTCATGGTGATCGGGGTTGACAAGGGTGGCCGGTATTTCACCCGCGAAGGGGTGGCGTTGGCTCCAGTGCAACAGGCGACAGGATAGCCGATCGGCGTAGGGCACCAGCCAGAGAAAAAGCTGGCGTAGAATGAAAACGATAAACCAGATTACGCCTGCAATCAGGGCGAGCAGGAGCAGAAAGCGGCCGGCAAATTCAGAGGCCAGGTTGACGGACAGGCCGAACAGGTAACCGGGCAGCAGATACAGCGGTGCCCAGATGCAGGCTGAAACAATATTGACCAGAAGAAAACGGGAGCGGGGCATAGCCAACATGCCGGCTATGGCGGGCACTATCGGTCGCAGGGGGCCAATGAAGCGGCCCAGCATGACGCTTTTGCCGCCGTGGCGATGAACAAAGCCTTCTCCCTGTTCTATGAGGCCGGGGTAGGCGGAGAATGGCCAGTGGGTTTTTAAGGTCTGTTTGTAATGCCATCCCAGCCAGTAACTGAGACTGTCACCCGTGATAGCGCCCAGAATGGCTGCCAGTATGGCCGGTCCGGCCGGTAGCGCGCCCAGCGCAATAAGCGCGCCAAAGCCAATCATAAACGCCGCGCCGGGCATTATCAGGCCAACGATGAGTAGCGACTCGGAAAAAGCGGTCAGGAAAACAAACAGCAACGCCGACAGGGGGTGTTGTTGCAACCAGCCCAGAAGCTGATTCAGGCTGTCTGCAATCATATTACTTCAGCCGCGTTGTGTGCGTGACAAACAGCGAGTGATTAAAGCCTTTTGAATATGGTTTCAGCCGCTTGCAGGGTGCGCGTCAGATCCTCTTCGCTATGCGCACTGGAAACAAAACCCGTTTCATAGGATGAGGGTGCCATATAAACACCCTGTTCCAGCATGCCATGATAGAAGGTTTTGAAACGCTCAGCATCACAGGCGCAGACCTGCTCAAACAGATTGACGCGCTTCTCTCGGGTAAAGAAAAAACCGAACATGCCACCTACCTGATTACAGGCCAGGGGAATATCGCAATGTTGTGCTCGTTCGCACAGGCCTTCAGCCAGTTGACGGGTTTTTTCCGTCAGCGCATCGAAAAAGCCGGGTTTGGAAATCAGCTCCAGATTTTTCAGTCCGGCAGCCATCGCTACCGGGTTGCCGGACAGGGTGCCCGCCTGATAGATCGGTCCCAAGGGAGCGATGTGCTGCATAATTTCACGTTTGCCGCCAAAGGCACCTACGGGCATGCCGCCGCCGATAACCTTGCCCAGGGTGGTGAGGTCGGGTGTGATGCCATAATGTCCTTGGGCACCGCCGAGAGATACGCGAAAGCCGGTCATGACTTCATCCAGAATCAGCACGCTGCCATGCTCATCGCAAACCTGGCGCAGGGTTTCAAGGAAGCCTGGCAGTGGTGGCACGCAGTTCATGTTACCTGCCACAGGTTCGACGATGATGCAGGCGATCTGATCACCCATCTTGGCAAACAGCTGTTTTACCTGTTCACTGTCATTATAGGTAAGGGTCAGAGTAAGTTCGGCCAGTGACGCAGGTACGCCAGGGGAAGTGGGTACACCCAGGGTCAGCGCACCCGAACCGGCTTTTACCAGCAGAGAATCGGAATGGCCGTGGTAACAACCCTCGAATTTAACGATCTTGTCGCGTCCGGTATAGCCGCGTGCCAGACGCAGGGCACTCATGGTGGCCTCGGTACCGGAGTTGACCATACGCACCAGATCGATCGAGGGCATCAGTTCACAGACTTTTTCAGCCATGCGGGTTTCCATCTCGGTGGGCGCACCGAAGCTCAGACCGTTTTGCATGGTTTCGGCAACGGCCGCCAGGACTTCGTCATGTGCATGACCGAGGATCATCGGCCCCCAGGAACCGACATAATCGATGTACTGCCGGTCATCTTCATCATAGATATACGCGCCTTTGGCACGTTTGAAAAAGAGGGGATCGCCGCCTACGCTTCTGAAGGCGCGTACTGGCGAATTGACTCCGCCAGGGATATGTTTCCGGGCTTCGATAAAAAGATCATGGGAACGGGTCATGCTGTAGTCCTGAATTTAGGTGTCATTTGTTATAGGCCAAAATAATAACGCAGAATACGCGCACGAACGGAGTAACAAAGTACTTTTTGCGTTAAATACGGAACTTCAATCAAATAGCCGGGAAAATGTCACGGCTGCGTGCCTGATATTGGCTGCGCCAAATATACCATGTATCACCGCCAGCATGTCGGCACCGGCGCTAATCAGCGCACTGCCGTTTTTGATTGTGATACCACCGATGGCGACGATGGGAATGGCAAGCCGGCACCGTCCCTGTAGCAGAACATCCATTTCAGCGAGCGGCGCATCAGGTTTGGTCTGCGAGGGGGAAAAACGGCCAAAGGCAACGTAGTCGGCACCGGCTTTTTCTGCTGCCAGGGCTTTTTCCAGGCTGCCGTGGCAGGTGATACCGATGATCTTATCCTGGCCCAGGGATTGCCGGATGCTATGGATGTCACCATCGTTCTGGCCAAGATGAACGCCATCGGCACCCGTTTTCAAAGCCAGCCGTGGATCATCATTAATAATAAAGCTTACATCATGCCGTTTACAGAGTTGTGCCAGGGCGATGGCTTCCTGTTCTCGGCGGCGGGTATTGGTGCTTTTATCACGGTACTGGAGCAGGCGTGCTCCCCCGCTGATGGCCTGCTCGGCCTGAACCAGCAAATCGTTGCCCATGAGACCGCGATCGGTGATGACATACAAGCCGCGCAAGGTTTTGATCATTCCGGTTCGAGATGATCTTCGGCTTCTTCACGCGCCCAGAACAGACGATTGGGTAGATATTGCCCCATGCCTGGCCGCCAGCCGTATTTCAGGCTTTCCCAGGTGTACTCCTGAGCTTCATTGACGGCGGAGAAAGGGTCGAGACCGTGGGCGAGCAGCGCGGCGATGCAGGCGCTGAGGGTACAACCGGAGCCATGATAACTATGCGGCAGGCGTTCCCAGGAAAACACTTCCTGCAAACGATTATCACTGTAGAATCGATTTTCGACATTACTGGAGGCTTCGTCGGCACCCGTGATCAGGACCATCTCACAGCCATAATCCATAATTTCCTGCGCGCAGGCATCCAGATTATCGGCTGCGGGAGCCAGTCGTCGCGCCTCCCCGGTATTGGGGGTGATGATCTTGAGCAGCGGCAGCAGCAGTTCGCAGAGTGCATCCTCGCCGTCCTCGTCCATCATTCCTCCGCCCCCGCCTGCTTGCAATACCGGATCAAGGACGACCGGAATATTCGGGTAATCAATCAACAGGCTATGGATATTTTCCATGTGCTCGATATTGCCGAGCATACCGATTTTGATGGCGCTAACCGGCATGTCTTCCAGTACCGCTCGGGCCTGTTCGATAATGATGCTGTCGGTGGCCTGATAGCGTGACAGGCTTACGCTGTCCTGCACCGTTAGCGCAGTGATAATTGGGGCAGGATGAGCGCCCATACTGATAATTGCTTCGATATCGGCCTGGATGCCGGCACCACCGGTACTATCCAGACCGGAGAAGCACATGACGATGGGAAGATTTGGCGTTTCTGGCATGGTTATTTGTCCCATTCAGAGGGGTCGGGGTAGGCGACATTGTATCACTCGCACAGCGATCGTGTGTAACCGGACGGCTCGCCTGGTGGTGCCTGGATGGTATATTTATTCATTGACAGTATTGCCGTGAAGGAGAAATCGCTCATCCGTGCTGCGCATGAATTTTTCCAGTTCTTTTGCTGAAATGGCATGACTGAGGTAATAGCCCTGGATGCAGTCGCAGCCATGCTGGATCAAATAGTCGAATTGCTGCTGGGTTTCCACGCCTTCAGCAATAACCTTGATATCAAGGTTGTGGGCCATGGCGATGATGGCATCAATCAGACGGGCATGTTGAGGATCCTTTGCAATGCTGGTAATGAATGACTTGTCTATTTTAAGTGTGTGCACGGGTAAATCACGCAACCGTGAAAGAGACGAATAACCTGTGCCAAAGTCATCGATAAACAGACTCACGCCAATTTCATTCAGGCGTGAGAGGATTTTCAATCCCTGCTCGCTGTTTTGCATAATAGTGCTTTCGGTAAGTTCCAGCCCCAGGTGATCGGCCGGCAAGCCAGTTTCGGTGAGTATCTGCTCAATTAATGCAGGCAGTTTATTATCATCAAACTGGCGCATGGAGAGATTGATGGCGATAATAAAATCATCCAGTCCATGCTCCCGCCAGCGTTGCATCTGTTCGATAGCCTGTCTTAATACCCAGCTTCCCAGTTGCAGGATGAGATCGCTTTCCTCGGCAATGGGAATGAAGATTTCAGGTGCAATATTACCCATCTGTGGATGTTTCCAGCGCAACAGCGCCTCAACACATTCAATCCTTCCGGATTTAAGATTGACTGATGGTTGGTAATACACTTCGAGCTGGTTGTTTGCAAGAGCATTACGCAAGGCCGTTTCGAGTTCGAGGTTGTGCATGGCCTCAGAATTCATATGCGGCTCGTAAAACAGATAACAGTTTGTGCTTTTCTGTTTGGCCTGGTACATAGCCATGTCGGCATTTTTTAACAGTGTGGAACTTTTATCGCCATCGTTGGGGTGAAAGACAATCCCGATACTGCCGGTGATATAGATTTGATGGCCATCTAGATTAAAGGGTTGTGCCATCGATTTCAGCATTTGTCTGGCGGTGTGCTGGGCTGCGTGCAGCGCCGCATGTTGATTATCTTTTGCTTGCAGGATAACGGTAAACTCATCGCCACCCATGCGTGCCAGGGTTTCATCAGGTTGTATGCAGTCAAGCAGACGGGTCGCCAGTTTTTGTAGTAACAAATCACCGTTGTGATGTCCAAGTGAATCGTTAATGGGCTTGAAGCGATCGAGATCAATATAAAAAACCGGCAAAATTTTCTGTTGGTAAGAGGCCTGGGTGATGGCTTCAGCAAGTCGCTGTCGAAACAGGGTGCGGTTGGGCAGGCCGGTTAAGTCATCGAAATGTGCAAGCTCATAAATCTGCTGTTCATAATGTTTCTTCTCGCTGATGTCATTGCCAATGGAAAGAATTTCAATGGTATTACCCTGCTCATCCAGTATCGCCTTGTTATTCCACGTAACCCAGACTCGACTGCCATCCTTTTTGATGTTTTCATTTTCATTTTGAATGTAGTCACCCGGATTTCTGCCGATGTCCTCAATCATATAAGCCAGATCACGCCCGGTTGTTTCGGTTTTGGGGACGATAGTATCCAGGACATTTTTGCCCAGAATGTCCTTTTCGCTAAAACCGAAAAAATCCAGGGCATAGGGATTAATGAAATAAATAATACCCTGGGGACTCCAGCGCAGAATAATACTGTTGGCGCTGTTTACCAGTTGTTGATATGGGCGATCATTTTTCTGTATGGCGTAGGGGATGGTTGCCAGAGACTGGTTCTGCTGCCGAACAATTTGAGTCAGGCGATAAATTACGAAGCTGAGCAGGGAGATAAACAGCAGGCTGACGGGCAACAGGGGGTATAGTTTGATATTTTGTTGCAGGCACCATGCGGTGAGCAGGCCAATGAAGACCAGTATACTGACAACGGACAGTAGCAGATGCCGAGTGATTTCGTGTTTTGAAGGTGTGTGTGGTGCGGACATGGATAGTTGAGATTGTTGGACAGCACTATTTTAGCAGTCCGGCCGGTTTTGTGGTATCGGATCAGGCCTTTAATTACAGCAGAAATCCCATTGCGATAATTGTCCGGGTCATCGCGGGGAAACCGGTTCTCCGGGGTGGGAACGCTGAGTCGTTACGGTGAGGAGAGAATGGGACGCCGGTAAGCGGGCGTCCCTGCTGTGGCATGTGTTTCTGAGTCGGCCGACAGAATTCGGTTGGGTTAAATAATGGTAACGTTAGCAGCCTGCGGTCCTTTCTGACCTTGTTCAACTTCAAATTCCACTTCCTGACCTTCGGCCAGTGTTTTGAAGCCGGGGCTGGAAATGGCTCTGAAATGGACGAAAACATCGTTGCCATTCTGTCTTTCAATAAAGCCAAAGCCTTTTTTCTCATCGAACCATTTCACGCGGCCTGTCGTTGTAGCCATTAGGTAGTCTCCTGAATGTATTAATTTAATTATTTGCGGCGCTATATGCCAATGCCGAATAATGCGGAAAGATGCAGGAATTACTTACGAACAGACAAGATGATATATTTAAGTGGTATCGAAATTGTACAGACATAAATAGCCGCTGTAATCTTTATCGGCTTTTGAAGCTTAACGTATTTTTGAGTAAAGTAAAGGATAGATTCGGACGCTGAAACGGGCTTCAGGGGTTTATCGAGATTTCGCTTAAAATATCATATATTTCAATGTACTACGATTAAAGGCGCACCATGGCAGAAGGGGCATAAAATGAAAATATGGGTTGATGCGGATGCATGCCCTGTGGTGATAAAGGATATCTTGTTCCGTGCAGCCAAGCGTACCGGGATATCACTAACGTTGGTGGCCAATCACCTCCTGCGTATACCACCCTCACCGTATATAAAGTTTGTGAAAGTGATGTCAGGGTTTGATGTTGCAGACAATGAGATAGTTAAGCGGCTAGAGGCGGGGGATCTGGTGATCACCGGTGATATTCCATTGGCGGCTGAAGTGATTGAAAAAGGAGCTACGGCGCTTAACCCGAGGGGGGAACTGTATTCGAGTGAGAATATCAGATCACTTCTCAATATGCGGGATTTTATGGATACCTTGCGCTCCAGCGGAATAAACACAGGGGGACCTGCGGCGTTAGGCTCGCGTGAACGTCAGGCATTTGCCAACCATTTGGATAAAATATTAGCGCGGCAATAACTGTTTAACACAGGAACGCTATTTTTGCTGACGGCGTTGGCGGCTACGAATCTGACGTATGATCCAGATCCAGCTACCACTAAAGGATAGAAGCAGCATCAGGATAGCGGCGGTATCCATAATATAGACACCATACGAGCCGAATATGCGCCCGCTGTGCAGATCCAGGATGATCCGTTCGAGAGACAGGCCGTGGCCACGGTATTTTTCCAGCAGGTGGTGATACAGGGGATCGGGTAGGTTCGTGCTATTAGCCCAGACAGTGATGGCCTTGGGTGCAGGTAGCCAGATCAGCAGATCTCGATCGGCTGTATAAACGCCCTGCGCGGCCATCACGGCCACTTGACCCTGATGGGTGATGCCAATGCTGCTTATCCCCGGTGGAATGCTTTCATTGCGATCCAGTTTTTCGATTAATTCGCCCCTGGGAGTCAGTAACCAGACTTCATTTTTCAGCGCCACGACCAGCATATCGTTATAAAACAAAGCCCCCCGCAGTTTTTCACGGGTCTCGCCAATATCAGTTTGCCCCAGAAACAGGCGTTCACCCCATTGACTGAGCCAGTGACCATGTAGTTGATAACTGCGAATATCGCTCGGCGCATGAATGCCGTAGTGATTCAGCAGCCAGTTGTTGCTGACATAGCGTGAATCCAGTTGCAGTGTTTCAGTATGATTCAGCATCAGTCCGGTAGCGGCGAGTAGGGCTACCAGCAGGGCGGCGCTGACACCGATATAACGGTGCCAGATATACATCGAGCTGAGTTTTTTGATGCGGGATTTCTTGTGACGGCTCATGTTTCTGATCTCAATCCCGGGCTTGACGCTGCTGGTCCAGATATAGCGCCAGGCGGGCAAGCTTGCGTAATGCACGGACAGACAGGGTAGCACCGGAAATGCCATCGATACTGTTGCTGAGTTGTAGATTGGGTTTTAACGTCGCCTTGTAAAATTGCCGCGTAAAGAAATCATGATGCACTTCATCGCCCCGGCTTTCACGAAAAATCAGCACGCGCAGACGTTCGATTTGACCTTTATTGATAACGATGCCGATAGTGATAGGTTGCTCCTTACCCATTTCTTCCAGCACCCAGGCACTACGCAGTGCCCTGGCCCAATAACGTACACGCAGACTGGAGGGTTTGTGCTGCAAGATTTGCGTGGCGGCTTTACGGATGTCACCCGTGAGCCAGATCAGGGCGGGTTTGGGTACGTTACCGGCGAAGGCATCATGGAGAAAATTCGCCGGGCTTTGATAAACGCCCCTGGCGGTGACATTGTTCACGCAGGCAACAAAAACCAGCAGACTCAGCAGTGGGAAATATTTTTTCATAAGTAAAATCAAAAGCCGGTTTCGCAGCCACGAAACCGGCGATTATCCGTGAAAATAACGCGTATTAGAACTGGTAACCGATGCCTAGATTGATGCCGTCAAATTCGTTCTTACCGTTTGGCGCGGTCTGATTCTGGTAGTCAAATTTTAGCACTACATCTTCATGCGGCCAGTAATTGAAACCGATATCAAACTGATCATACTGGGTATTGGTGCTGCTGTTGACCTGGTTGTCCCACTGGCTGCTGCGGGCAAAGACACCGAATTTTGGCGTAAATTTCCAGGAGGGTTCAACATACCAGCCATCCTGCTTGTCTGCGCCCACAGTAGCGGGGCCGCTACCGGAGAGATTCCATTGGGCATATAACGCACGCAGGCTGAATTGGCCGATCTGCCAGACGACATGGGTTGAGATCAGGTTGGCTCCGCCCGTGCTGGTATCCGTACTCTGAGTGATGTCGCTTTGCTGCTGGATAGTGGCACTGACAACCAGCCCGGGAATACCCATCCAGTTTATTCTTGCGGTGGCGGCAAGATTGTTGGCGGGGGCATTACTGACATCCTGGCGGCCACTGCGTATGGCATAGTTGTTACCGGCCGCTATTTGCAGGCCACTGTGTACCGCCAGATCATAACTGAAGCTATCAGCAAAATGTCCCGTCAGGCTGATACCGCCCTCACTCCAGGTGGTGGGAATAATGTATTTTTCTACATTATTGCGCTCGACGCCATAGAAAGTGGAAGGCTCATGGGTTTCATTAAGTATGCCGACAGGCACGAGAAGAATACCGGCACGAGCGGATATGTATGAATTGAGATCGAACTCCATGAAGGCTTGTTCAATGGCGACTTCGCCGCCGTTGGAGCCATTGGACGTGTCCTGAACGACAGAATGCTCTACTTCAAGTTCGGACCAGAAGCGGATTTTGTCGCTGTATTCATGTCCCAGAAACATTACGAAACGATGAAAGTCTATTTGCTTTTTGTCGCTCCCACCGGGTTTTCGGTTATTCAGGTTGTTGTAATGCATTTCACCATAGCCGCCAATGGTGGTCGTCCCCTTATTACCGTGACTGCCAAAGATACGATCGCGTAGCGAGTCTCTGGCCGCCATACCCGGATTTGGAGCAGCATCTGTTTTTCTTGTCGGGGACGATTCCAGCATTTCGGCGGTGGCGTCCAGACGTTCCAGAATAAGTTTGTTCTGGGCTTTGAGTGCATTGATTTCCCGTTGCTGGCTATCGGCATTAGCCTGTGCCAATGCTGGCAGGCCGAGTGTGGCCATTATCATTATTGTAAGTGTGTATTTACGCATTGCTGTCAACCCTCTTCATTTGTATTTGCGTGCACTATAACAAATACAAGTCTAAATGCAAACAATTCTCAATTAGATTTGCTTGCGACAAGGATATAACATTAACGCTGGGAAATGATGCCTCGGGTGTTGCCCTCGATAAAGTGGATGATATGCGTGACTTCGTCGCCAGGGTCTGATGCTTTCAGTGTTTCCAGAGCCTGGTGCAGCTTTATTCCCGGTTGATAAATTACCCCGTAGGCCTGTTTTATCGCCTGGCGCTGGGTAGTGGTAAATCCCGCCCGACGCAGGCCGACGATATTGAGTCCAACAGCATCGGCCCGATGACCATCGGCCAGCAGATAGGGAGGCACATCACGGGTGACGCCAGTAACGCCGGAAATCATCGTATAGGCACCGATGCGGCAGAATTGGTGAATCGCGGTTTTGGCGGAAAGAAAAATATGATCTTCCATTTCCACATGACCGGAGAGGGAGGCGGTGTTGGCAAAAATATTGTGATTGCCAACGATGCAGTCATGGCCGACATGGCACATGGCCATCATATAATTGTGACTGCCGATAATGGTGCCATGTTCGGTTTTGATGCCGCGGCTGATGTTGGCACCTTCGCGGAAACGGTTGTGATCGCCGATGTGTAGCGGTTTGCCTTTTTCTTCTGTGAAACTCAAATCCTGGGGTTCGCAGCCGAGCACCGCACCGTGATCAACCTGGTTATGACAGCCCATCCGGGTGCCGTGGTAGATGCGCACGTTGCTACTGATTCGGCAACCGCTACCGATTTTCACATCGTCTTCAATAATGGTAAAGGGGCCGATTTCCACATCATCGGCGATGCTAGCACCGGGGGCAATAATGGCGGTGGAATGAATCATATTCGTTCTCTGTTGCGGGTCGTTTGCTGGTGGCCGGAATTATCCGGGAGTCAAAAGGGTTTTACGATAACCAGAATAATGCAGCCCACCAGAATTAAAACAGGAAATTCATTGTACCAGCGATAGAAGACATGGCTATGGCGATTCTGATCGCGGGCAAACTCCTTTAGCAGTTTGCCGCAGTGCAAATGGTAGATAACAAGAAGACCAACCAGCACTAGCTTGGCGTGCAGCCAGCCGCTATGACTGTAGGCGCTCCAGTCGTAACCGACTAGCAGCCATAGTCCGAGCAGGATGGTGGCCAGTCCGCCGGGGGTGGCGATACCGTAATAGAGCTTGCGCTCCATAATCTTGAAACGTTCGCGGCTGGCCTGATCATCGGCTGCCGCGTGGTAGACAAACAGGCGTGGCAGATAGAATAGCCCGGCGAACCAGGTGACCATGAAAATAACGTGGAAGGCTTTGACCCAGAGCATCGCTAGCCGTTGGTTTTTGCCAGATAAGCTTCTGCCAGCGCTTCATAAATCGGCACCGGACAGACCAGGTAAGAGGCACCCTTGGCAATCAGCGAGGTGACCATCAGGGGGAACAGCATGGACGGATCCGCATTCATTTCCATGACGATAATAAAGGCGGTAATCGGGGTCTGCACCACGCCGCTAAAATAGCCTACCATGCCCAGCATGATAAGTGCCGGCGCGGGCGAGTGGGGCATCAGCAGGGCAAGATTTGCGCCCAGCCCGGCACCCACTGAAAGTGATGGTGCGAAAATACCGCCTGGAATCCCGCTAAGATAGGAAGCGGTAGTTGCCAGCATTTTCAAAAAAGGAAAGGCCAGAGAAGGATGGGCACCATCAACTAGCTGGCGTGCGGCTTCATAGCCGGTGCCAAAGGTATGGCCGTTACTACTGAAGCCAAACAGAGTGATGAAAAGGCCACAGACAAAAGCAATGCGTACCGGATGACGCGTAGCCAGCGGAGTGAGTAAGCGCATACCCTGAACCAGACTGCTGCTGAACAGGCCGCCAAGCAGACCGCCGCCAACGCCGCAGATCAATACGGCCAGCCAGGCCGTGGATAGTGGCAGAGTGGCGGTGGATTTGCCAAAATAGGTATAGTCACCAAGGAACACCAGTGCCAGCAGCCCGGCCAGAACCACGGATACGATCAGCGTACCGCTGGTACGGTGGTCGAAGTTGCGCCCCATTTCTTCGATGGCGAACATGATTCCGGCTATTGGCGTATTGAATGCGGCAGCAATACCGGCCGCCCCGCCAGCAAGGATTAGGCTGCGGGTCATGTTTCTGCCACGAAACAGGGCAACATGGCGCAGGGAATACATGATCGAAGTGGCGATATGTACGGTTGGCCCTTCACGGCCAATAGACGCACCGCAGAGCAGACCGAGGCTGGTAAGAACAATTTTACCACCGGCAACTTTCAGGGACAGTACTTTGTCCACCAGACCTTGCTCGCGCATTTCCAGTGCTGCGATAGCCTGGGGGATACCGCTGCCTTCACTGCCGTTGAAAAAGTTGCACGTTAGCCAGGCGATGAGAGCCAGACCCAGTGGCGGCAGAGCATAGGCTACCCAGGGGTAGTGTTCATACAGTAGGTAAAAATGCTTGTCGCTGAAATTGCTCAGCATGGCAAAGGCAGCGGCGGTGACACCGATCAACAGTGCTCCGCCCCAGAAAGCGATACGAAGGCGCAATTTGCGCGGGGAAAAATAGAGTCGTTTTGCGTTTTTAAGATGGCGTTGGTACATAGAGGCGCTATTCTAGCACGGTTGAAGCATAGTTCATCAAGCGCACTTTAATATCTGAGTTATCCCCACGAATTTTTACTGGTTCCCACGCTCCGCGTGGAAACGAGAAATCATAGCCCTCCTCTTCCTTCAGAAGAGGGATCAAATACAGGCACACATTTTATAATATGGGGTGGCTATTCAGAGCAGTTTACGGTATGGGTCTGTGCTGTAGGTTAGACGCATATCTAGATAGCGATCCCGGGATAATGATGAAAGGATTGTTTAAAATAATACCAGTGGATATCACCCATCATCAGCCATTGCATTAGAATAAATCCAGCAAGCCCCAGCAGAGCCATCACAATAGCCGCCAGTATGGCGGATGCGAAACTGTCAACTTTAAAGTCACGGACCATGGCGGCGCTAATCCAGAGAGTGAAGGCGTTGACCACTAACGCGAACAGGCCGAAGCTCAAAACCGTTAATGGCAGGGTCAGCAGCCACAGCAACGGGCGGATAAAGGCGTTAATCAACCCTAGCACCAGCGCAGCTTTTAACAGAGTGGAGGTGGATTTTATGTGAATACCGGGCACGATCAGGTTGACAATCCAGAGCCCGATAGCCGTAATCAGCCAGATAAAAATGATGCCGGTGAGCATGTGCTGATATTCCTTACGATGCAGTTGATGACCCGCACTATTTTAGCGCTGTTCATCCCGACAAGCCAGATTGTCAGGATCAACGGCAAGGCAAGAGCATATTCATTCGAGGTTATATAGCATGTATGAGCAGAAGCTCAGCAGAGGAGCCGGGGCTTTAGCCCCGGACGCTATACGCCTGAAAAAGCTGCGGCCACCGGACTAACAGTGCTCAGGTATGGGGCTTAATCTATGTAAATACAGCCAGAATGACCCGGATTTTTCCGCTTTGAACAGGCTAAGGTGTGAATTGCACTATTCAGATCCTGATATAGGCCCAGCCTTCGCGCTGACGCTTGAGTACTTCGCTGAGGGATGACCGTACCACGGTGGCCTTGGGGATCAAGTCCAGTCTGATACCTTTTGTAATCCACAGGCGTTTGATTGCCTGGGCGCAGGCGGTGACATACAGATTGTGATAACGGGTTTGCAGTTTTTGCAGGCGTCGGGCCTGGGCAGAGCCGGTTTTGTTGTCCACCAGCTCCAGCCCGGGGCCATTCGCGAGAATCTCGACAATAACCTTTTTACCCGCCTCCCGACTGGCTTTTAGCAGGTGTTCAGTTTCGTTGAGCATAACATTCAGTCGATATTTGTCGTTGGTGCTGACCTGAAGCATGATCTTGCGTGCCACCTTGGTTGTGGGCAGCTGAGGAGGCTCTACGACACGCGCCAGATCCAGTAGGCTGTTTTTGGGTGCCATCTGCTGGTGGCCGAACCAACCCAGCAGGCAACCGACCACTACCAGAACCATGGCCGCAGCCATGTTGCGCAGAAACCGGGGCCGGATTCGGCTGCGTAATGGGGTCTGGTAACTCGTTGGCAGATCGACCGATTGATAGGTTAGTTTAATCAGATCGTGAGTTTTCTGTAATTCACAGGCGCGTTTGCGCAGGGGTTCGTCGTGACGAAACACCTCGAAAATCTGCTGCTTTTCGGCAAGATCCAGTTCATCGTCAACAAACGCATTCAAACGTTCATCAGAAAAATTATCGCTCATTTTACTCTCCGCAGAATGGTTGCATTGTCTTCGGCATTACTGGAATTCTGGAACAGCGCACCGGCCAGTGATTTGCGGGCACGACAGATCCGGCTCATGACAGTACCGATAGGGATTTCAAGAATATCGGACACTTCAGAATAACTCATGCCTTCAAGATCGATCAGGGTTAACACCTGGCGTTGGCCAAGAGGCAAATCTGCTACCGCCGAGTGAACAAAGGTGTTTATCTGATATTGCTCATGGAGTGTTTCCGGCGTGTGTTCATCGGTAAAAATATAGTCGTCGATGTTTTCCATGACCCGGTTGCGCGACAGGTGATTACGCCAGGTATTGATCAGGATGCGGAAGACCCAGTTATCAAACTGTTCGATGTTTTTTAATTGTTTTTCACTCTTGAATGCCTTGGTCAATGTTTCCTGCACCAGATCATCGCTCAGATCACGCTGATGACACCATGAATAGGCGAGCCGGAATAACCGTGGGCGGATATCTTCCAGTTTGCAGATAAATTCTCGATTCTTACCAAACAGTTTGATACAGGTCATAGTTTTATACTTCATGTTTTATGGGTGTCGTTGGTTATACTTTGCACCAGCAAGCATATTAACGACAGCTAATATATTGTTATATTTTTCCCTTTACTTAAAGGGAGACACAACCGCTCTAAAATTATTCCCTTTTCAAAAAAGTTTTTTGCGATTGCACCTGTATTTTAGTAGACGCCCCCGTATTTCGTATTTGCCCGTATAGACTAAGGCAAAGAAGGAATTGGTTCTATCGGGGAAACTATATCGCTATAAACAACGGTTCCAGGTATCCGAGAACTGCCGTTCGTCCTGAGCTTGTCGAAGGAAGCTCTTCGCTAAACTCAGGAGGCCTTGTCGTATGCTGCGCGTAATTCAGAAAAATATTTTTAAGCCACAAGGAATAAAAGCAACACCTGTTGTGTATGTATTCTTAACAGCAATTATCTGTGATGAAACAGTGGTTTTGTTGTTGGTGTGAATACTCTTTTAATTCAGATTTTTCTTGCACAAGGATGTGCATACGTTTTCTGAATGCCAGGAGGGGGAAAGCAAGGATATTTAGTGTCGTTTGTTTTTTAAAAGAGAGTACTTCATGGACAGATAAACATAATTAATATTTTTTAATCAAACTAACGGTGGGAGGAATGCATGACATCGATTAAGTTTAAAGCATTTGCGTTATATGCGGCGCTTTTTATATCTTTATTTGGCTTTGCTACATCATCTATGGCAGAGAAAGCGTTTGCTGAGCACAAAGTGGTATTGCAAATCAGCGATCCCAACCCTTTCAAACAGACGTTAGTGCTGAATGTCGCTAACAATATTTTAAAATATTACGGCCCGGATCTGGTTGATGTCGAAATCGTTGCCTTTGGCCCCGGTTTGCGTTTGCTGTTTAAACATAATGTAAACAGTGGGCGGATTCAGGGGCTGGTGGATAACGGGGTACGTTTTAGCGCTTGCTCCAACACGATCAAAAATATGACCAGAAAATTGGGGCGTAAGCTGGTACTCAACTCTAATGCAGTAAGAGTATCTGCGGGTGTAGTACGGATTCTTGAGTTGACGAAAGCTGGTTATACCTTGATCAAGCCGTAATACACAAAGAATGAGAGTTGATTTTTTTAGGGGAGTGGTAAATGAAAATTAATCGTAAATTAATACTGGCCTTGACATGTGCCGCAGGATTGTTGGCAAGCAGTGGTGAGGCTTTAGCCATAAACTGGTTGAAAATGCAGGGTACCGAGCCGCCAGACGTGTCTGGGCGAGCGCGGGTCTGGGGTTTTATTCAACCGGAATATGACCAAACTGGCGGCACTAAACTTCAGGCAGGTGCATGGAAAGGTCAGAATGCCATATTTAACCTGTCAGGGCCTGATTTAAAAAGTAATTCGGGTTTTACTACCAAGCGTGCTCGTATCGGCGTACGTGGCACCGGTTTTCCGCTGGACAGCAGTGTGAACTATTTTTTCCTGGCAGAGTTCGGCAACAACGGTATTACTCGCCAGGGAGGTGGCAGCGGCAGAATCACAGATGCCAGTGTGACCCTCAATGAGATTAAGGGGGCACGGATTCGCGTTGGTCAATTCAAGACACCCGGAAGCGAAGAGGGCTTACAGGCTATTCATGTATTTAATTACATCAACTTCACAGATGGCGGTAACCAGTTATTGTTGGAACGTTTTTTTAATGGTGATGGTTCAGGAACACCAGGCAACGGTTCAACGACAGGCTCGGGGGATGCCAACAAGCCCAATGGACCAGTGAGTGCCTTCCGTGATATAGGCATTCAGGTATTCGATTGGTTTACCATCGGTGACTGGGAACATACCTACGCGCTCATGGTGGGTAATGGCAACGGTATTACCCGCGCTGATAATGACGGTAATCGGGAAATATACGCTTACTGGGCTTCGGAATTGCTATTTGCTGGTGCCAGCCCGTTTCCTTCCAGTTCTCATGTGGCACCTGCTTCATGGTCTGAAAATCAACATGGTCCACGCGGTGCCCGTTATCAGAGTTTGAAACTGTATGCCTGGTACCAGGGGGGTAAACGCACTCTGACTACCGAGGGCGCGGGGGAATATGATCGCATCCGCCAGGGTATCGGTCTTACCTTGCGCAAAGGTAAGGTGCGCGCTGCGGCCGAGTATTTCGTGGCCAAGGGCATGATTTTTAGCGGCACGGATGGTGGGGCGGTGGCTGGTACCAAGGCCAATAATGGTGTCGGTGTTGCATCCTTTAATGTAGCACCAAACGGTGAGGCTAATAGCTGGTATCTGGATTTTGGGTATTTGATTCATCCGAAACTGGAACTTGATATTCGTTACGATACCCTGAATCGTAACACCAATATCAGCGCTCAAGAACGCAAGTTTCAAATGCTGACGCTGGGTGTCCAGTACTTCTTTAACAAGAAGAGCCGATTGCTGGTCAACTATGATCTGCGTAACGCTACAGCACCAAATGCATCGGGTTCAGCAACGCCTAACAAGATATTGAATGGCATGGATAACCGGTTATCGGCGCAATTACTGATAGTTTTCTAATCTTTACCCCCTTAGGTAACCTTGACCCGGCTCTGTGCCGGGTCTTTTTTATTTGTGTAAGCGTAAATTTATCTTTATATTTCTGTAACTATTCAGCATAATTGTCAGGGAACCTTGTATGTAGGTTGGCGCTGAGCCATGATCTTTATGGCGAAGCCCAACATCAAGTCAATGATAGGTCACTATAATGTGTTACTCCTTTCCTCAAATAACTTAAGCTGGACAATGGTTGGCGACCTCGCCTCAGTATGCTGAATAGATACATTTTCCTTTGGCTTGTAATTATCATTATGCATGCTGGCAGGTTTGGCGTGCTGCTGGCGACGTAATATTCTTCCCCCATCAGATTCAATAAAGCATTATGATTAAGGCAGGCATAGTGGGCGGTACGGGTTATACCGGCGTAGAGTTATTACGCCTGTTGGCCGCACACCCCGAGGTAAAGCTTGAGGTTATTACTTCCCGTTCCGCGGAAGGTCAGGCAGTGGCTGACATGTATCCCAATTTGCGCGGTTATGTCGAGCTGTGTTTCAGTGCGCCGGATATGGCGGTACTCAAGACCTGTGATGTGGTGTTTTTTGCTACGCCCAATGGAATCGCCATGACCATGGCGGCCGAATTACTGGATGCGGGTGTCAGGGTCGTCGATCTGGCGGCGGACTTTCGCATCAAAGATGCGGCAGAATGGGCCAATTGGTACGGTCAGAAACACGCCAGCCCCGAACTGATTGCGGAAGCTGTCTATGGTTTGCCCGAAGTGAACCGTGAAACTATCCGTCGCGCCCGTCTGGTGGCCAATCCAGGCTGCTACCCGACGGCGGTACAGCTGGGGTTGTTGCCGCTGATTGAAAACGGACTGGTGGAAACGGCTAACCTGATTGCCGATGCCAAGTCTGGCGTGAGCGGTGCCGGGCGCAAGGCGAGCGTGGCAAGCTTGTTGGGTGAGGCGAGTGAGAATTTCAAGGCCTATGCGGTGCCGGGACACCGGCATTTACCGGAAATTCGTCAGGGGCTACAACAGGCGAGCACTGAGCAAATAGGCCTGACCTTTGTGCCCCATCTAACACCCATGATCCGGGGCATTCATGCGACTTGTTATGCTACGCTGAAATCAGCCAAAACAGATTTACAGGCCGTATTTGAAACACGGTATATAAATGAGCCCTTTGTGGATGTGTTGCCCGCTGGTTCCCATCCCGAAACCCGGAGTGTGCGCGGTGCCAATACCTGCCGGATAGCGATTCATCGTCCACAGGACGGTAATATAGTCGTGGTGTTGTCCGTAATTGATAACTTGGTCAAGGGGGCGGCTGGTCAGGCGGTGCATAATATGAATATTATGTTTGCCTTTGCCGAAAATTGTGGCTTGCAGGGTATTCCCCTGATACCTTGAGCCTGCTTATCTGTGGGATCGGGTTTTATCCGTTTTAACTTTATTGGAGCGTTTTCCGTTTAGCCTATGAGTCTAGTTGTTAAACCATACCATCCCTGGCTGACGCGAATGCTACTGGGGCTGGCCATCATAGCGCTGATTGTTGGTGGCTGGACGCTGTTTGATTATGGCCGTTATCTGGCCGGTTATGACCGCGCCGAGTCGGCGGATCAACGAGATGTGTTGTTGACGGCCAAGGAAAACCTGAAGAGCAAAGTTGATGATTTACGTGAGCAGAAAGCGTTGCTTGAACGGGCGGCACAGATCGAGCAGGAAGCCTACGGCGAGCTGGACACGACCCTCAAGGAGTTACAGGGCGAAATTCTGGAGTTAAAGGAAGAACTGGCTTTTTATCGTGGAATTGTTTCACCTCAGAGTGCCTCCAGCGGCTTGCATCTACAGCGTTTCAGGATTGAGGCAAATGGAAAGTCTCGCCATTATCGTTATAAATTAGTATTAACCCAGGTCTTGAAAAATGACCGTCTGGTGACAGGGAAGGTTCGGTTGAGCATTGATGGTTTGATGCGCAACCAGCCGCGGACATTGACGCTGAAAGAGCTAAGTGAGAAACATGTCAACGAGCTGGGGTATCGATTCAAGTATTTTCAAAAACTGGAAGGTAATTTGAGTTTACCCAAGGGCTTCACGCCTTTCAGGATCAAGGTGCAGATTATTCCTCGTAACCGAAGACATAGCAGCATAGAGAAAACCATAAACTGGAGTAGGCGGGAGACACAGAACCATGTTAGGAATGAAAAAGAAACCCAAACAGACGGCACAAATTGACTCACTTATCGGTCAGAATACTGAAATTCGCGGTGATGTCATTTTTAGCGGCGGGTTACATGTTGATGGCACGGTAAAAGGTAGCGTTATAGCAGAACAAGGTAATGATTCCCTTTTGACCCTGAGTGAACGTGGCACCATCGAAGGTGAGGTCAAGGTGCCCAATGTAGTGATCAACGGCAAAGTGATTGGCGATGTTTATGCCCTGGCGCATATCGAGTTGGCAGCCGACGCCCGCATTAATGGTAATGTTTATTACAGCCTGATTGAAATGGCCATGGGTGCCGAGGTTAACGGTAATCTTGTACACAAGACTGATGAGTCCGTGGTAGCGCTGAAAAGCGGTACCCAGAAACAGGCGAAGGAGAAAACCGCCGATGAATCTTGACTAAAATACCCGGGTATCACATAATTAAAGTGATTTGTTTCCGTATGGGTGTAAAATTGTCTGGATTTTAAGGTTTAGTGATGGGAGAAGTATGAAATGACAGCAGCGACGATGGATAATGAAAGCCTGATAGTTTTTACAGAAGCTGCGGCCAACAAGGTAAAAAGTCTGATTGTCGAAGAAGGTAACGACAATTTAATGCTCCGCGTATTTATCTCTGGCGGTGGGTGTTCCGGTTTCCAGTATGGCTTTACCTTTGATGAAAATATTCAGGATGGCGATACCGAGGTGGAAAACTGCGGCGTGAAACTGCTGATTGATCCCATGAGCTTCCAGTACCTGAGCGGGGCTGAAGTGGACTATAAGGAAAGCCTGGAAGGTTCCCAGTTTGTCATCAATAACCCCAATGCCACCACAACCTGTGGTTGCGGATCATCCTTTTCCATGTAATCTGAATTAATTTCCAAATATCAGTCCACTTTTGGAATTACCGTTTGTCCGAGCTGGTCGAAGAAAGTCTGACAAAAAATAACACACCGTTCGTCCTGAGCTTGTCGAAGAACGGGCAGAATGGGTTCGACAAGACTCTCCTGAGTTTAACGAAGGACTCACCACGAACGTGTAAATTCATCCGTGACCGGGTATTTGGAACGCCTATTTAGCCATAAAAAATGCGGCAGAAACCGCGCTTTTTGTGTGCTCAAATCTATCCGCACAGAATACGCTGGCAAAGAAGTTTGCTATCCTTACCTCTTTGAATAATATGTTGAGATCAACGGAGTTTGCTATGAACGAATATCTGCCCGGTTTGGCCGGAGTTCCTGCGACCAAGTCAAATATCTCTGATATTGATGGTGAAAACGGTATCCTTTTTTATCGTGGTTATCCGATTGAGGAGCTGGCCGAGCACAGCAGTTTCGAAGAAACTTCGCGTCTATTACTGGATGGTCGCCTGCCGACGGCAAAAGAGCTGTCTGACTTTACCTCTCAGCTAAAGGGCAATCGGCATATCAAGTTTCATACCCGCGGGATGATGAAAAATCTTCCTGCCAGCGGTCATCCGATGGAAATGTTGCAGACCGTAGTTGCCAGTCTGGGCATGTTTTATCCCGGTAGTGATTGCCTGACCGGTAGCGATGCCTGCAAGGATCTGGATTATATTCATAACACAACCGTCAAAATCATGGCCCGCATGCCCTGTATCGTGGCCATGTGGGAGCACATTCGGAACGGTTATGATCCCATTAACCCACGTAGTGATCTAAGCTATGCCGAGAATTTTCTCTACATGTTAACGGGCAAGGAACCGGATCCCCTACTGGCCAGAATCATGGATGTCTGTTTGATCCTGCATGCCGAACACACGATTAATGCCTCGACGTTTGCGGTTCTGGTAAATGCGTCTACCTTGGCGAATCCTTATACGGTGATGGCGGCGGCTATCGGCGCTCTATCCGGCCCCTTGCATGGTGGTGCCAACCAGCGGGTACTGGAAATGCTCGAAGAAATTGGCACCCCGGAAAAAGCAGAGGAATATGTCGACAGGAAACTGGCCAACAAGGAAGTGATTTGGGGCATGGGTCATCGGGAATACAAAACCAAGGATCCCCGAGCCACGATTTTGCAGGGCCTGATGGACAAATTCATGGCTGATCGTGGCGGCAATATCAACCCGATGTTCGAAGTGGCCAAGGCCGTGGAAGTGGTCTGTGAAGACCGCCTGGCGAAAAAAGGTGTATACGCCAATGTAGATTTCTATTCCGGCCTGTTGTATTCGGAAATGGGTATCCCGGCCGATCAGTTTACCACCATCTTTGCTATTGCCCGTTCCGCTGGCTGGCTTGCACACTGGCGGGAACAGTTATCCGATAACCGGATATTTCGTCCTACCCAGGTTTATACGGGCAAACCCAGACGCAGCTATGTACCTATAGGCGAGCGTTGATCAGCGAGCCTTAAACGTATGGTAACGATTCGTTCTTCTCTGAAAATTCCCGGTTACACGTGTGTGGCGTGCGGGTGAGGTTCAAGCTGCGTCGTTGCAGGATAAATGCCGCCGAGAATGAGAGGATGCTGTGCGCCGGTGACACTGGCGAGATTCCCTGTCTGGCCATCCATAGTTTGTTTTGCCAGCCAGGCAAAGGCCATGGCTTCGACCCAGTCAGGATCGATACCCGCACTATGGGTGGACTGGATCGTTTGTTCGGGTAAATGCAGCGCCAGACGCTGCATCAGAAAGGTATTGTGGCTACCACCACCACAGATCAACACCTGATCGGTATCCGGGCTGTATTCCAAAATAGCCTGGGCAATGGTGATGGCAGTCAGTTCAACCAGGGTGGCCTGTATGTCTTGCGCATGTAAACCCGGAAAATGTTGTAACGATTTTTCCAGCCACCGCAAATTAAACGTTTCCCGCCCGGTACTCTTCGGTGGCGTCTGCCTGAAATAGGGATCTTTGAGCAGATTATCGAGTAAGGCCGCATGGCAGATTCCGCGGGCGGCCCATTTACCCCCTTTATCATGTGTCTGTTGCAGCTGTTGTTGTGTCCATGAGTCCAGCAGAGCATTACCTGGGCCGGTGTCAAAACCGATCACGGGTTTATCGGGATCGTTTGCCAGCACGGTGATGTTGGCAATACCGCCAATATTAACGATTGCCCGGTTATAGCGGTTGTCCTGTAGCATGGCCTGATGGAATGCGGGCACCAGTGGCGCGCCCTGGCCGCCGGCGGCCATGTCCCGGCGGCGGAAATCGGCAACCGTGGTGATGCCGGTTTGCTCTGCAATAATATTGGGATCGCCAATCTGCAGGCTGGTGGGGAAATCACTATCAGGGTAATGGCGCAAGGTTTGGCCATGGCTGCCAATGGCGCTAATCATCGAGGAATCCAGATCAGCCTGCATCAGTAGTGCCTGTACAGCTTGAGCGAATAAACGTCCCAGTTGTACATCCAGACGGCACAGACGCGCCAGTTCGTTATTCCCCGGATTCAATAGGGACAAGGCCTGTTGACGGAGATCATCGGCAATGGGCAGGGCGAGATGTTGCTGCAACTCGCAACGTTTATCATTAAAACAGACCAGTGCAGCATCGACGGCATCGAGGCTGGTGCCTGACATTAAGCCGATGTAATAGCGCATAAAATGCTTCTCTGAAAGGGATGGGCTTATGGATACATGGCCAGTCGGGTTTGCCTGTGCATATCCAGTTGAGCAAGCAGAACGTTGGCGGTGTGGTTGAAACTGTTCCGGTATCGTTTTTTGATGGGAGCCGCATTAGGTAGCCGAACGGTCAAGGGGTTGCGGTGAACACCATTGACGCGGAACTCATAATGCAGGTGTGGCCCGGTGGTACGTCCGCTTCGTCCCACATAGCCTATAATTTGCCCCTGTTTTACATACTTACCGGTGGCCAGGCCTCGTTTAAAGCGGGACATATGTGCATACAGGGTGCTGTAGCGGCCGCCGTGCTGAATAATGACAGTACGTCCATAGCCGCCCTTGCGACCGCGAAAAATGATCTTGCCGTCACCTGAAGCCTTGATGGGCGTGCCGGTTTTGGCAGCATAATCCACGCCCTTATGTAACCGCATTCGGTTTAAAATCGGGTGGTGACGGTTGCCGAAGCGCGAACTGATCCGACGAAAATCTACCGGGGTGCGCAAAAAAGCTTTGCGCATGGACAGGCCTTCAGGGGTGTAATAGTCACTATGGTTACTGGCATCAGTAAAGCGCAGGGCTCGATAGGTGTGCCCTTGCGTGGTAAATTCGGCTGCAAGAATAGCGCCGTTATTTACCTTTTTGCCATCAAGAAACTGTTCTTCATAAATGAGGGCGAATTGATCGCCTTTGCGAATGTCCTGTGCAAAATCAATATCCCAGCCGAAAATGTTAACCATTTTCATAATTAATGTATCACTGAGCCCGGCTTCCTTAGCCGCTTCAAAGAGGGAGGAATTAATCTTGCCCATCGCGTAGGTGCTGCGGGGTTCAATATTTTTGACCTGCATAACGGCACTGAAGATCTGTCCATGACGTTGTATATGCAGGCTCTTCAAGGGGCCGATGTTATAAATAAGTTGTTGCAAACGCTGATTTTCATCGATTTGAAACCTGAAAATATCGCCAGGGCGCAGATTCTTCAGGCTGGCGGTATCTTTGCCTAAAGCCATGATGTTGTGCAGTTCTCGTGGCGCTAGATGATAACGCCTGAAAATATTGGCCAGAGCATCGCCGGATTTGACCTTTACGGTTAGCCACTGCAAATCATCCTTGGTTTGTACCGTGGCGTATTTAATCTGGGTGGAGGCCTTAGCTCTATTCTTGGATTGAGTAAAAACGGCTACCGAACCGCTGCTGGAGTCTGTCTTCTGTGGTATCGATAGAGGCAGGGTTATGCGTGAAATATTTTCCAACACGCTTTTGGTTGTGGCGGTAGTTGCCTGGCGGGGGCTGTTTTTATTCGTTGAAGCATCTGCCGACATGAAAACCAATAAACTGCAAATGACGGCGAGTACGACAATTAGAACAAGCGCGTGGATCAGGCTGAAACCGGGATGTTTGATCGGGCCGGACACATCCAGCAATGACTTATAGTCACGGTTTAAGAAAGAGTTGTAATCCACGGAATTTTCTCGTTATTTTGTTTTGTTACCCAAAGATAGCCGCAATAGGTGTGGAGGTCAAATATTATCATATCAGGGGATGGCCAGGAGATGCTGTTGCACCTCTGAAACGCAAGCAGGAGATAAATTTGGACGCCTCGGCAGACGTTGGTTATGGTAATCTACGTTTTTTTTCGCAGGAGATGTAACGGTGGGGGAGTTGGTGGATAGTCTGGCGCAGATAAAGCGTGGAACCGAAGAGGTTCTGGTTGAGTCGGAACTGGTCGAAAAGCTGGAGTCCGGGCGGTCTTTGCGGGTAAAAGCCGGGTTCGATCCGACAGCGCCGGATTTACACCTCGGCCATACAGTACTGATTAACAAGTTGCGGATGTTTCAGGAACTGGGCCACGAAGTGTTGTTTCTGATTGGTGATTTTACCGGCATGATTGGTGATCCTACTGGCAAGAGCAGTACCCGGCCGCCGTTGACGCAGGAGCAGGTAGTCGAGAATGCGCGCAGTTATGAAGAGCAGATTTTCAAGATTCTTGAACCGGGAAAAACCCGGGTTATGTTCAACTCAAGCTGGATGAACGAAATGAGCTCAGCCGGACTGATCCAGCTTGCAGCGCGGCAAACAGTTGCGCGGATGCTGGAACGAGACGACTTTTCCAAACGTTATCAGGGTGGTCAGCCCATTGCCATTCATGAGTTTCTTTATCCGCTGATCCAGGGGTATGACTCGGTGGCCATGAAAGCCGATGTTGAACTGGGTGGCACCGATCAGAAATTTAACCTGCTGGTAGGACGTGAGCTACAGAAACAATACGGGCAGTCGCAACAGACCGTGATCACCCTGCCTATACTGGAAGGACTGGACGGGGTCCAGAAAATGTCCAAGTCACTCAACAACTATATAGGCATTAGTGAGGCGCCGGATGAGATGTTTGGCAAGATTATGTCGATTTCTGACGATCTGATGTGGCGTTATTTTGAGTTACTGAGTTTCCGGCCGATAACTGAAATTGAAGGCTTCAAAAAGGAAATGGCCGACGGTGGTAATCCCCGGGATATCAAGTTCCTGCTGGGCGAAGAAATAGTGGCGCGCTTCCACTCCCAGGCTGAGGCCACCGCCGCGCGCGAGAACTTTATTGCCCGCTTCCAAAAAGGCGCGATGCCGGATGAAATACCGGAAAAAACACTGACGGGTGAAGGCGGTGGGCTTGCCATCGCCAACCTGTTGAAACAGGCAGGCTTGACCCAGAGTACGTCAGATGCTCTGCGTATGATTAAACAGGGTGCGGTGAAAATTGATGGCGAACGCATTGCAGACAGTAAGCTGCTTATTGCGCCCGGTACGGTTCATGTCTATCAGGTAGGCAAACGTCGATTTGCCCGGGTAAGTGTGGATTAGCGCTGAGTTTTCTGGAATACTGAGGCGAGCCGAAATGATTTAATATTTGATGCAATGCAGCGTTCGTGTCCCGTGACGGAATTCGAAGGATTATGATGCAAATGATTGGCCAGGCTTCGCACGTTCAAGGTGAAAATAGTGACCCAACAAATTTTACTGGTTGAAGATAATCCCGATGATGAAGCGCTTGCCCTGCGGGCATTGAAAAAAAGCGCCATTGCTGACGATCTGGTGGTTGCGCGAGATGGGGTGGAGGCGCTGGATTATCTGCTTGAACAAGGCAGGAGCAGTGCCGATCTACCTTCGCTGGTGTTGCTGGATATAAATCTGCCCAGGCTTGATGGGCTTGAAGTGCTCAGGCGCTTGCGGGAAAACGCCGTGACCCATAACCTGCCTATCGTGATGCTGAGCTCATCCAGAGAGGAGCAGGATATTTCCAGTAGTTATAAATACGGCTGCAACAGCTATATCCGCAAGCCGGTTGACTTCAAGAAATTCAGTGACATGATAGTTCTGATTGAGCATTACTGGCTGAGTTTGAATGAGGCACCGAATGCTCGATAATTCAGGTTCCAATGTCTCCCTGCGTATACTGGTCGTCGAGGATAACCCCGATGATGCCGAACTGATACTCCGAACGCTGCGCAAAGGTGGGTATAGTATTGACTCACTAAGGGTTGATAACGAGCTGGATTTAAAACGTGCACTGGATAATTCAACCTGGGATATCGTGCTCTCCGATTATTCTATGCCGGGTTTCTCCGGCCTTGCAGCACTCAATATACTGAAAGAACAGAATCTCGATATTCCCTTTATTATTATTTCTGGCACCATCGGAGAAGAGGTGGCGGTAGAAGCTATGCGCCTGGGCGCGCATGACTATCTGATGAAGGATAATCTGGCTCGCCTGGTACCGGCTATCCAGCGTGAACTTCATGACGCTAATGAACGCTATGCCCGGCGCATCGCAGAACAGACTTTACGTCACCAAGCTTATCACGATGTGCTGACGGGCTTGCCCAATCGTTGGCTATTACGCAGCCGTATGGAACAGGCCCTGGCCTATGTACAGAAAAAAGAACTGATGATGGGGGTTCTGTTTCTGGATTTGGATCGGTTCAAGAATCTTAATGATACCCTGGGGCATCTGGTGGGGGATCATCTCCTGCGAGCGGTAGCCGATCGGCTGAAAAAAGTTCTCAGCGCCTGGGATACCATCGCCCGACTGGGTGGGGATGACTTTGTTTTGTTATTGACGGATATCAAAGAAAAATCAGCGCTTGAAGACAAGGCTCGAGAACTGCTTTCGCTATTTGAAATTCCTTTTGAACTGTCGGGCAAAAGTATTTATCTTGATGCCAGCATTGGCATTGCCGCCTACCCTGACAATGGTCAGGATTCGGATACCCTGCTCAAGAATGCCGAAGCCACCATGTACTATGCAAAGGCGCAGGGCGGCAAGAATTATCAGTTTTGTTCTGGCGAAATCCAGACCGCGACCATGGATCGCTTCACGATTGAAAATGAACTACGGGTAGCGATAAAAAATTCAGAACTGATACTGCATTATCAACCCCAGTTTTCACTTGAAGATGACAGCATTACCGGGGTCGAGGTGCTGGTGCGCTGGCAGCATCCCCTGCGCGGAATCACGCCCCCCGACAAATTTATTCCAGTAGCGGAAGATTCCGGCCTGATTATTCCCTTGGGCGAATGGGTCTTGCAGCAAACGGTGGATGATATCGCCCGCATGCGCGAAGCCGGGATAAACCTCAAGCGTATTGCCGTCAATTTTTCTGCGCGACAACTGTATCACCATGATACTCAGGAGAGTCTGCGCAAGTTGCTGGCGACGGGCAACCTCGATGCCGATGTGCTGGAGGTGGAGATCACCGAAAGTGGCATCATGCAGAATCCTGAACTGGCCGCTGAGAACCTGATTACCATGAAAAGTATCGGTGTCGGTGTTGCGATTGATGATTTTGGCACCGGCTACTCGTCCCTGGCCTATCTAAAGCGTTTTCCTATTGATGTCCTTAAGATTGATCGTGCCTTTATTCGCGATATAACTGTAAATAGCGACGATGCCAGTATCGTCAAGGCGATCCTGGCCTTGGCCAAGGCGTTGAACCTGCGTGTCATTGCCGAGGGCCTGGAAACCCAGGCGCAGTATGACTACCTGAAAGAGCTCGGTTGTAATGAAGGTCAAGGCTATATCTATGCGCGCCCCATGCCGTTTGATGACTTGATCAGGTTTATCAACGAAAAAACCCAGGCGAATATATAGCTACCCCGCAAGCTCTTGATTCTAATCATAAATCAATATTTTTTATTTATTGTTGCTTTAAGCCGTTGACGGCTCGGGATTGCTGCGTATAATGCGCTCCTCCTGAGACGGACATAGCGTCCGACCCAGGACAGGCAAACAAGTTATTTGAAGTTTATTTAATTTGGTATTGACGTTTTAAATTAAATGCGTACAATACGCCGCTCTTGAGACGCACTGCATACGCGGGACTCAAGTTGAGAGATGAATTGTTTGAAATATTGAATGATTTAATTCTTGACTTAACATGAGAAACGAGTAAAATTGTTCGTCTTTGCTGAGGGGAATCAAACGGTTCCAACCAGCCCGCTCTTTAAAAATTTAATCAGATAATTTGTGTGGGTGCTTGCGTCGATGATGGCTTTAGCCAAAGAAATGTCGATGTAAGTAACCTAAGTCAAATTCCATATAGTAATATATGTTTTTCGATTAAGGGGACCTTTTCATTGCAAAAGGTTTGGTTGCGCCTTAGCAACCACTATGATTAAACTGAAGAGTTTGATCCTGGCTCAGATTGAACGCTGGCGGCATGCTTAACACATGCAAGTCGAACGGTAACGATGGAAGCTTGCTTCCAGGCGACGAGTGGCGGACGGGTGAGTAATGCATAGGAATCTGCCTAGTAGTGGGGGACAACCTGGGGAAACTCAGGCTAATACCGCATACGTCCTACGGGAGAAAGTGGGGGACCTTCGGGCCTCACGCTATTAGATGAGCCTATGTCTGATTAGCTTGTTGGTGGGGTAATAGCCTACCAAGGCAACGATCAGTAGCTGGTCTGAGAGGATGATCAGCCACACTGGGACTGAGACACGGCCCAGACTCCTACGGGAGGCAGCAGTGGGGAATATTGGACAATGGGCGCAAGCCT
>VAOX01033440.1_pt1 | contig 90774 bp, 77 predicted proteins | sample 3393891 | NCBI WGS metagenome assembly VAOX01 (sample SAMN08290429, study PRJNA428436) | hydrothermal vent metagenome | isolation source: Deep-sea hydrothermal vent chimney | place: Indian Ocean: Southwest Indian Ridge | depth 2822 m m
ATTAGCTCGACCTCCGCCAATTCACACTTAGAACTTCACCTTAAACAGTATTAGCGATAAAGACGACGTGGTAACGAGCGAGATCAAACTCTGCAAGAAATAATGTACAAGGTTAATTAAGCACCGCGCCGTAGCGCTACCTTAAGAGAAGTTTAAATTAAATCGCCGAGATGAATCTCGTGGTTGAGATAAGAATTCAGGGCTCGATAAAAACTTCAAAAACTATTACCCTAAACTCAGAATACTGTCTTACTATTGAGGAGGCGCAAGTTTATTAAGATTTTCATCCCTGAGAGCAACTAACAGACTGTGCCCATTTTTAGCTAGCCGAAGCTCACTGTAGCGGGCGTTATTATAATATTGTCCATGTCCTTCCTGAAAAAAGAAAGACTCTGCACCTAAACGTATTCTTCTTGAGCGGACACGATAAAGAATTATTCGTTCATTTTTTTTAAGCTTTACACCTTCTTTATATACGCGAAGCAAGGCACCGATTTTTTTCTCGTTAATTGCAAGCACAAGATAGCCTTTACGCTGCAGTGTGGGAACTAGACTGGTAATGGTGCTCGGGATTTTATAACGTAAAATATGATAATCCCCCTGTATTATAGACCGTGGGTCACGCGGGACTGTTTCGATATACACCACTTCACCACTAGCGATCAGATTCTCCTTATTATAAATGGAAACATTAATTCCGATTAACGACAATAACACGAGGACAAGCACAATATTATTTCTCATTAGCAACCTCACTATTGTTTGTTAATCGCTGAGAGACCCGGGCCGCAAAGAGTAAAAGCCCTCCTGTCGCCATTAAGGAAATTGACTTATCGAGCAAAGAGAGCTGCATATTGTAATAATAGAACCCGATAAAAACCCCCAGGAACACCAGTGAAAATGCCAGCAATATTCTGTTTCCGTGAGCATATGCCAACACTAATACAAATAATGCAGCAATAATGCCAGGACTGTGATAGGTCAATGCACCCACTAACAATACGAGCACTATTGAAAATAACAGGTGAGATTTATTGATGATATCCAGGCGATTATAGATTCTAAACAACAAGCCAATAAACACTAGTCCTATCGCAAGGGTACTCGGCCACCAAGCCTGATCACCTGTGCTCCATAAGCGAAAAAGAACGACATCTCGTAACAAAGTGATCATTAATAACACCAGAAGCAACATAGGCATCGCAAACCGAATGACACTTTGCCAGTGACCTCTAAATCTTAATAAGCGCGAATGTCCTTCCCAGGTAACGAGTGTAAGCACCGCTAGTAGCGTATAAGCTATCTGAAACGACAGGATATTATAACGCGTATGGATCAAGAACAAAAAAGCGAGAGTAATATTATTAATCGCAATATAGCGACGGATATTATCAGGCTGCATTACAAACACCACTAGTTCAAATATAATGACGGTGAATGCCAACAAACGCCACGTACCGAAGCTGAAACTATTCAGATTACGTCCCAACCCAATCTCGAATAATATCAGCCCCACTATCGAGAATATAACCGTTAACTGGGAAACAAAAACACTACCAGACTTTGCGCGATAAAGTACAATCGAAAAAATGGCGAATAGAATGCCTGCAACAATCATTTCCATTGCACTGCTATCACGAAAAGTGATTACAAGAAAAAGCAAGAAAAAGAACGCCGAAAGCCACGCGGAGAATCCGAGTAAACCCTGTATATACCACGGGCTCGGCGTGCTTTCCAGACCCAGCAGGGTAGAAACCTTTTTCGGGTCTACATTATTACCCTGACGTGCTAAATAGTCGACTAATTCTTGACGGGATTTACGTACTGGAAAATTCATGCTTGCACGCTCCACTTAAGATGAGTTCTACGCAACCACATTGCTGCCAGACTCGCTTCAAGCAAAATCAAAAACGCAATATCCAATACATTGCCTCCCGACTTATAATGATCATGGAATACAGTTACATATAAAAGAAAACTCAAAAAAGACACACTCACTATCACTAGAGCAAGAATAAATAGATCTCGTTTAACAAATTGAAAAAACAAGAAAAACCCTATACTAACAATCAAATAAAGCGCTATATTGAGATTATTAAAAGTTAAGTCACGACTCCAGCCAGACGAAACATGAACAATACTAATAGCAGCCAATATAGTCACCAGCGTAAGACATGCAATTGTCACTATCCAGTGCGTCCAGGGTTCTTGCATCCACTTAACTTTTCGCATTTGAAATCCATTCCAGACAATAAGAAAAATAAGGTTCACTCCAAGTAATACATGGGGTGAATACTTACCGTAAAAACCTCCCCCCAAGCCTTGAACGGCATAAAGCCCAAGCGCTATATTGACAATCAACAACCACATCACCCAAAATGCAGGCAACCGAGTAGCCACCACTAAAGGTAACAAAAGAATACCCCAATACAAAAATAACTCATAGGGATCAGCGCCTGTTTGGTAAACCTGGCCATAAACGGCCATTAGAACCCCAAGCAATGTCCCTGCCACCAAGATACTCATCTTGCCAGGCAATGACTCCAGGCCTCTAAACCAGGCTATTAACGCTGCTACAACAATAAAAGTCTCAATCCCGGCGAATTTTTGCCATTTACTCATTTCTTGCCAATTAAACGCAAAGAAAAATATTATTCCAAATAATAGAAATACAGTTCCCATCGACACAAGGAGGACTTGCAAAAAAGTTCGCCAATGCTCTCTTTCTGGAATAATACCTGAAAAATATAAGGCATCAGAATACTCTTGTTCAGAGATAACACTTTCACGATATAGAATTCTGATATCTTCGTGACTAAGGCTCACATTGAAGGGATTGTGATTATTTTCCATATCGTTTTCTTCTTTATATTGTGTTGAACTTTACATTCATCAAAATCACTCGACCGAATGCATTGACTATCGAAATAATACCGCTAATATCCATTAAAACAATAGTCCAATAGCGTTATTACTATCGAGAATAATCCACTAATTACACCAAGGTCAAAACCTATAGCAAACGCAAAATAGTCGGGGTAATGTTTTATCTTTTCGTATAGTTAAGCTTAAGGAGCCTCTGATCAATTCATGATTACGCAATTAAGATCAAGAAATCTCACAACGACTTAATAAAAGGAATAGTGACACGGCGACCTTGCTTGATCGCCTGCTCAATCGCTTTATCCATAAACTGATATAAGCTTTCCATGTCGCGCGTGATGTGTTTTATTAACCAATTAATGACATCCATATTCACATCTATGCCCCTACTTTGGCAACGTAACATTAAGGCTTCTGCTTTTTCTTCGTCTGCTAGCAGCAATAGACGTAAACTCAATCCCCACTGCAAGCGTGATAGTAAATCGGGAAGGTCAAACCCACATTCAGTCATATTTTGACTTGCACTGACTATCAATCTTGCCTCATGATCCCTAAGAGCATTAAATAGCGAAAATACTGTTTGTTCCCAATCAGGCTTGCCCGCTACTAAATCAACATCATCAATACAAACTAAACGTAAATTATCAAGACCCTCTAAAACACCAGGTCCTGCCTCAACAAACTGGCGACAAGGAATATAGCTAGCGCTTTCGCCTGCGTAAGCCGCACGCGCGCAGCACGCCTGGAGTAAGTGGGATTTACCGCTATTGGAAGCACCCCATAGATAAATGAATTGAAAATCTTCCTGCAACAAAAAATCATTTAAACTTTCTATTACAATACCATTAGACGCCGGTAAAAAATTATCAAAAGTATAGGGATCCCCCATCGAAACTCCAAGCGGGATTTGAACCTTTATTTCAGCGGGAGACATAATAGCAACTTAACCGTCCTGATAAAGTTCACTGCTGGTATAGGATTTATAGGCATGGCGCAACCACACGACTATTACCGCTGCGACAGGCAAGGCTAACAATACGCCAGTAAAACCAAACAATTGTCCGCCGGCAAGCACCGCAAATATAATCGCTACCGGGTGTAAGCCGATTTTGTCACCAATAAGTATAGGGGTCAGTAATACAGATTCAACAACCTGGCCTACCCCAAAAACGATTGCGATGTAAACTAAACTAAATAGATTTGGATCTTGTGCTTGTTGCACCATCATTAAAATAAAAGCGACGAGTATTCCAATTACAAAACCAAGATACGGTACAAAGGTTAATAAGCCAGCGGTCATCCCGACCAGAAAAGACGAATTTAGACCAGCAATTTCCAATCCTATAGAATAAATAATACCGACAATCAACATTACCATCATCTGACCACGAAGGAAGCCCCCCAACACACGATCAGATTCAATACTTAGCTCTGTAATAATTTGCTTTTGACTGCGTGGGATCGCTGCCTGCGCACGTAACAATAATTTCGGCCAGTCCCGCATAAAGTAAAACGTAATTACTGGAATCAATACCAGGTACATAAAGAAACTAATGATAGCAGCACTTGAAGACCCTATTAATCCTAGCGCCTTGGTAATGCTTGCCTGAACTTTATCCCAGTGCTGGCTTAGCCCGGTCTTAACAGACTCACCATCAACAACAATATTTTCAAATCCTAGCTTTGATGCTAAAGGCCCCCAAAGATCCTGTTTGAATTTAGCAGCATAGGTCGGGAAGTTTTTAATAAACTCTACAATTTGTGCCTCTAATAATGGAACCAGCACCATGAAAATACCAATAATAGCCAAAAACATGCACACAAAAACTAAAACGGCAGCCCACAAACGAGAAAATTTCCAGCGCTCCAATCTGTCAATGATAGGGTCAGCCAGGTAAGCTAATACCGCACTTATCAAAAACGGAGCAAATACTGGTGAAAGCAGGTAAATTAGTATTGCAAAAGTAAGTAAACTGACAAATATAAACCAACGTTTCGAATCCGTAATATTACTCATGAGCACTCCAGGGATAAACCAAAGGTAAATTCAGGTGTTGTTTTTCTATGTCGAATTACCCGCTGCTCGTTAACGGGTAATTGTCGTACATTATTATTTTTACAAAAGAAGTATTTTGAATTAGAGACTAATGAAATTTTTTATTGATTCTCCTAGCCACTAGTCCTCACAAAAACTGCACGCCGCATTCTTTGCATGCCTATCACCACGTACCAAGCACCGCTTACTAGTGTTAAGCCTACTACAATTAACATAGTGATATCGATCACTTTAAGTGCGCCAATAGGCGCGTAGTCTGGAAAACTTTTGTGAATTAGGACAAATAATACCAATACCAATTGCATTAAAGTATTAACCTTACTGATCAGCGTGGGGTGAGCCGTGATTTTTTCAATTCTATAATAATAATAGAAGACACCTCCTACGATCATAATATCTCTTGCAATTATGCATAGTAGAAGCCACCCTGGAATAATAACCCCCATAGACCATAGTGAAAAATAGACAGAGTTCAGTAAAATTTTATCGCCCACAGGATCCAGCCAACCACCAAGCTGAGAAACCCATTGATACCGACGAGCAATATAGCCATCAATAAGATCACTGACACAGGCCAATAAAAAAATTGAGAATGCTAGCGTATAATTATGTTGTAGCAAATAAAATACTACGGGGATCGCCAGTAAAATTCTAAATATACTGATCAGGTTAGGAATATTTGATAGGCTCACTTCGTATACCGGTAATGCACTAAATTGGCAAATTCTCGTTGGTTAGGATTAGTGTTCGAATTGCCTGCACTGAGATCAATTTCAGCTCTTACTGGCACCAAGGTGTTACCAATTGAAATAGATCGCTTAACATTTTTCGCACTATTTCTTGGTATTACTTCAAATACAGCAACATTAGCCTTTAGTTTTAAAATTTTTGTTGAACGTACAGAGGACAATCGCCCAATATAGCGCGCTATCAAAACGTAATCTCGTATCCCTTTAATATTCTTCACTGATATATAAAAACCAGTGCCTCGACGTCGACTGGGAGGGTTGGCGGACATAAACTCATTAACGCTAATTTGACTTCCGCTCTCTCCTCGATCTTGGCGAGTAGTATTTTCTTCGTCGTTATTGTCATTATTATAATCGTTTCTCTTATTTCTGATCACTGGTTTAACAGCGACTACACTACTGTTATCCGTCTGGCCTTGGGTGACGTGAGTCCTTTGATTTTGAGTAGCAGACTTGCCCGCATATCGAGTATCAGTGACATAATGTTCAGCAATCTTATCTGCGGCGCCGTCAATACCAATAGAGAGTACCAAAGCACGATGCTGCCCACTTGATGTCCAGCGATAAGTATTACCTTTTACAATTAGCGTCCAGCGTGCAAACCATCCGTTTCCACGGCGACTAACACGAGCCACCAAAATACCTTCAGTCTGATATCGCCTGGATGCTTTTTTTATGGGAGTTAAAAAGCCACCCCAGATATCACTAAACCTAACTTTTGATCGGTCTTCAAGATCGAGTAATGGAAACAACAACGGTGTACCGCGACGCCTGGCATTAAATTCCATTACTGGCTTCGCTTCACTTCGGTCATCGCCACTCAACATATAACGTCGGTCGCCATCATCAATGGCCACCCAAACGACTGTATTAGGCCTACGCTCTCCCCACACAGACAAACCCGCACTACGTAAAACAGTATTCACCTGATCTCTGTTCATGGAAATCCATAAAGAAACTCTGGAATTTTCGCCACTGCCTTTACGCACATAACGAAATTGACGTATATATAAGCTATAGTCTTTTAGAGCAGCTCTAATTTTGGGATTTGAGCCTATATCGACTTTTCCGGAAATCCGGACAAACATTTGCATTAAGCCTTTTTTCTGGGCGTTATTACGGGCTTGTAACGAATCATCCGCAACTCTAACTTCAATTTCATAGAGTTTTGCTACTCGAACATCAGCGATTACTAACATTGGAATAATTAGTAATAAGCTCGTTAATAATTGTCTCAAAAACACCAATTTACCCATGTATTTTGTCCTTAGCACCCATTTAAGCCGAACTTCTTGTTTTTCTTGATTTTATGAAGTCATTTCGCAAAATAATATCAAAACTGGAGAAAACTAAAAGTATTTTACGATACATTAGATTTTCCCGCTACTACATACAATTCCCTAGACGCAGATTAAACCACATTGAGCAAAAAGATTCCCGTTCCAGAATAAATATTTCGCGATTTCTCTCAATAAATTTGGCGTAGCAACTCAAATCATTGGTATAATGGGAGCGAATTTACCAACCACAATAAAGGGTTACTTTTGTCCCGCGAATCAAAATCTGATCAATCTAGCGACCAAAACAATTCTACAGACGGCGCTGCAAATATTTCACTCAACTACCGCGAGGCGGGTGTTGATATTGATGCCGGCAACTCTCTGATTGAACGCATTAAGCCTCATGTCAAAGAGACTATGCGCGCGGAAGTTATGGGGGGCTTGGGCGGTTTTGGAGCTTTATTTGAAATCCCCCTGGACCGCTACGCTAAACCCGTTTTAGTCTCCGGTACAGACGGTGTTGGAACAAAACTCAAACTTGCCATTGACAGTGGAATTCATGGCAAAGTAGGTGTTGATCTAGTCGCCATGTGCGTCAACGACTTGATCGTACAGGGCGCAGAACCTCTGTTCTTTCTCGATTATTATGCCACTGGCAAGCTTGAAGTGGATATCGCTGAGAGCGTGATAGCGGGTATATGCGAAGGCTGCAAACAGGCAGGTGCTGCATTAATCGGCGGTGAAACTGCTGAGATGCCTGGCATGTACAGTAAGGATGATTATGATCTAGCGGGTTTCTGTGTCGGAATTGTCGAACGCGATAACATTATTGATGGTTCCAACGTAAAACCTGGGCAGGCGTTAATTGGCATGGCCTCCTCTGGCCCTCATTCCAATGGTTACTCACTTATCCGTAAAGTCATTGAACATAGCGGCGTCGCATTAACTGATAAGTTTGGCGACAGCACCTTCGCAGAAACATTACTGACTCCCACTATTATTTATGTCAAACCCGTACTGGAGCTTCTCAAACAAATCCCCGTACATGCCATTTCACATATAACGGGAGGCGGTTTGCTTGAGAATATACCTCGGGTAATGCCAGATAATGTTAGCGCCATAATCGACCGCAAGAGTTGGCCGCCTTTACCTATTTTTGAATGGCTACAAAAGCAAGGCAATATAGAAGAAAGTGAAATGGCCCGTACTTTTAATTGCGGCATAGGCATGGTTTTATGTGTCAACGAAGAACACGCTGCACCTGTCTGTAAACTATTAACAGACTTGGGCTATTCTAGCTGGAAAATCGGAGTCACCACTAAATATACTGGTGAAGCTGTAATCTTGAATTAATTTTATAATGTCAGATAAAAATATAGTCATTTTAATTTCAGGTAATGGCAGCAATCTACAAGCCATTATTGACTCAATAGAAGAATCATATTTCACGGCGAATATCGCGGCAGTCATTAGTAATCGCGCTAATGCCTATGGCCTGACTCGCGCACGACGACAATCTATACCGACACATATCATAGACCATACTAGTTATGACGATCGGATTCACTTTGACAATGATCTACGCGCCCAAATAGATCAATACCAACCGGATTTAGTCGTTCTCGCCGGGTTTCTAAGAATTCTCTCCTCGAAATTTGTTGAACACTATCAAAACAAAATGCTCAACATTCACCCTTCCCTACTGCCCAAATATCCGGGCCTCAATACTCACCAACGTGCTATTGATGCAGGCGATAGTCGACACGGCACCACTGTGCACTTTGTTACCTCTGACCTCGATTCGGGACCTTTAATCATTCAAGCAAGCATTGAACTAACAAATAATCAAAGGACTATCGATAAACCCGCACTACAACTTGCCAACCAAATATTAGAACAAGAACACGTTATTTACCCTTTAGCCATTAAATGGTTCATTGAAGATCGTTTGAAATTAAGTCAGAATGGAGCCGTACTGGACGGTAAATTATTAAACACCCCAATACAACTGCAGGCAGTGACTGATAAGTTACGAAATACTCGAGTAAATTAGCACTAGCAATCAAATCAAAAATACCTGTGATTGAGTACTTATAAAGTATTAGCCAGTTTAGCTAAAACATCGTTAACGAACAACACCCAACAAATTCATAGGCCCAAGAATGCAAAAATTATTAAGCGCGACCTTTTTATCTTTAGTGATCAGCACTGGCTATTCTGCAAAAGCGCCTTTTCCTGATTTTACCGCTAAATATACTCTATACAAAGCAGGGTTACGTGCAGCTGAATCAACGGTAACATTAAAGCGTACAGGCCCCACTACCTGGACTTATAGCCGCAAAGCCTCTCCCGTTGGCCTGGTCTCTATTTTTCGCAGCGACAAAATAGTCGACATAAGCCATTGGGCACTCGTTAACGGGAAGATTAAGGTCAACGACTATACTTTTTCGCATAAGCGTGGTCGAAAACAAAAAAAATATAATCGTCTAGTCTATAACTGGAAAGCCCATACCGCTGCCAGCCAAATTAAAGACAGTAGAAAAACAATAAAAATTACTTCAAATGCCATTGATAAGTTTACCCTGCAACTGCGCATCATGCGCGACATGATTAAAAATGGTAAGCCCGCAAGCAGTTATGCTGTCACTTACAAACACAAGCTAAAATCTTGGGTATTTACCATTAGCGGTAAAGAAAAAATTAAAGTCGGAAACAAAATGGTGGACACCATCATTATCAAACGAACGCGTAAAAATAAAAAACGGACGACTTATTTGTACCTTGCCCCAAAGCATTATTTTCTGCCAGTAAAGGTCCTGCATGTCGAAAAAAGTGGTTCAAAGTTTTATATGATTCTCACCAAGCTAACGGGTCTTTAAGAGAAATGTATCAATGGAATATTCAGATCACGTGAACCACTTTAGCGCATCCAAGTCCACCAAATCCTATGGGGTCAGGCCCATTGCTGTCTCACTTAAATTCACCCAAACTATAATATGGACTAATATTATGTCATGATATCGACATTTATATTGTCGTGACTTGAATTCTCAAATTCGCTTATAGCCGAAGATCAGCATGGCAAATGGGTTTTCAAGACCGTGTGAGGCAGGAGCCGAGCCCGAGCATACATGGATGTACTCGCTGCGTGTCTTGAAAACACATTGACAGACGATCTTTGCGGATCCGTTACTGGCCTATCAATTCATATGCTTGGGTGCATAATATAGATAACATGACTCAATATTCGATTAATTGTTACTCTCGAATTAAGTGAGACAGTAATGGGTCAGTCCCATCGAAGATTAAGCAGTGCTAGTTTACCAGTATTAATCAAGCTTCATTATTCACTTATTAAACCAGTAAACTACCACCGCTTACACACTTACTATAACTTCACTTTTCGCAGTCTTAAGGCATTAGTGATCACCGATACCGAACTGAAACTCATGGCTGCTGCCGCGATCATAGGAGATAACAATCCACTCAAACCGAATATTGGATACAATATTCCGGCCGCGATTGGAACACCTGCGGCATTATAGATAAAAGCAAAGAAAAGGTTTTGACGAATATTACGCATAGTGGCACGACTTAAACGCCTGGCGCGAACAATACCGCGCAAGTCACCCTTGACCAACGTGACACCAGCACTTTCCATGGCAACATCGGTTCCAGTTCCCATCGCAATGCCTACTTGTGCCTGTGCTAGTGCCGGAGCATCATTAATTCCGTCTCCTGCCATTGCAACGATCTTACCCATCGCCTGTAAGTCTTTAACCACCTGAGCCTTTTGATCAGGAAGCACTTCCGCCTGAACTTTATCGATATCCAGTTTAGCTGCAACTGCCTCTGCTGTTTTGAGACTATCACCCGTTAACATTACAACCGCTATACCTTCTTTATGCAAATCACGAATAGCTTCAGGAGTGGAGTCTTTAATAGGGTCTGCTACCCCTATTAATCCTGCCGCCTTACCATCAATTGCCAGAAACATCACAGTCTGACCATCCGCTCGTTGAACATCCGCTTTTTCAGGTAGATCCAGTGGATCAATATCAAGACTCTCGAGTAATTTTTTATTACCCAGAGCAACCTTGTGACCATCTACTTCGCCCGTCACTCCCATGCCTGTGACAGATTGAAAATCACTGGTTTTCTTGAGTTCAACCTTACGCTCTTCAGCTCCTTTAACAATCGCTTCCGCCAATGGATGCTCACTAGCACGCTCAAGACTGGCCGCCAACATAAGCGCTTGCTGCTCGTCAAAACCCGCGGTGGTGGTGACCGCTACCAGCTTAGGTTTGCCTTCCGTTAAGGTACCCGTTTTATCGACAACTAAAGTATCCACTTTTCGAAGTATTTCAAGTGACTCAGCATTTTTGATCAGCACTCCCATCATAGCACCTTTACCCGTTCCAACCATGATTGACATTGGAGTCGCCAAGCCCAGCGCGCAAGGACAAGCGATAATTAATACTGCCACTGCGTTAATAATAGCGAAACCCAATGCCGGCGCCGGACCCCACAGACTCCATACTATAAAAGTAATGATAGCAACTAACACAACAACCGGAACAAAGTAACCGGCGACTACGTCCACCAGTTTTTGAATCGGGGCACGTGATCGCTGGGCTTCAGCCACCATTTTCACGATTTGCGATAACAAAGTATCACTGCCGACCCTGTCGGCACGCATTAACAATCCACCCGTGGCATTAACAGTTGCACCGATCAATTTTTCACCGGCATATTTTGCAACCGGAATAGGCTCACCAGTCACCATTGATTCATCAACATTACTCTCACCTTCAAGCACTGCTCCATCCACTGGCACCTTTTCACCCGGTCTAACACGTAGATGATCTCCTGGCTTAACTTGCTCAAGCGGAATATCTTCTTCTGTCCCATCAGCATGTACGATGCGAGCCGTTTTAGGTGCAAGCCCTAACAGCAATTTGATGGCGGCGTTTGTCTGACTTCGTGCTCGCAATTCAAGCACTTGGCCGAGTAACACCAAAGCAGTAATCACTGACGCAGCTTCAAAATAGACTAACACAACGCCGGTAGTTTTAAATTCGGCTGGGAAAATTCCCGGAAAAACAACCGCGATAAAACTATATACCCAAGCGACTGACACCCCAATCCCGATCAACGTAAACATATTGAGATTACGTGTAATAATAGATTGTACTGCTCTTACATAGAACACCCAACCCGCCCACCAGACAACAGGAATAGACAAAATCAATTCAAACCATTGGCGGTACTCAGGCCTAATATAAGCATCGATTGTTACCGGCCAAAATTCTGCCATCATGGCACTAACAAATATTGGTATCGCCAGAACAGTACTCACCCAAAAACGCAAACTCATATAATCGAGTTCACTGGTATCTTCTTCAACCTCCACGGTGACAGACTCCAACGCCATACCACATTTGGGGCAAGCCCCCGGGTGATCTTGAACAATTTCGGGATGCATCGGGCAGGTATATTCTGTTTTGGTGGCTGATGGCACTCCCATTGATTCCAGAGCCATACCACACTTGGGACAAGCGCCTGGACCTACCTGTTCTATTTCGGGGTGCATAGGACAAGTAAACATTGAGTCACTGTCCTCTTCACTCGCAGGGGCCGTTGGCAATAAATATTCGTCAGGAGAGGCGGTAAACTTTGTATGACAATGTTCTGAACAAAAATAGAAGTCATCGCCCTTATGTGTCGCATGGTACTCTGCCGTTTTAGGATCAACATCCATACCGCACACAGGATCTTTTATAGCAGGCATATACTCTTCAGGGGATGCTGTGAATTTTGTATGACAATGTTCAGAGCAAAAATGAAACTCATCACCCTTGTGCGTCGCATGATGCTCTGCCGTTTTAGGATCAACATCCATGCCACAGACGGGGTCTTTTACCGTTTCTGACTTGGGTAAGTACTCTTCAGGGGATGCTGTGAATTTTTTGTGACAATGCTGTGAACAAAAGGAAAACTCATCACCGTTGTGTTTGGTGTGATATTCGGCAGTGTTTGGATCAACCTCCATGCCGCAAACCGGATCTTTTGACATTCCAATACTCCTTTATAAAGTAAGTGACGCTAAATTCATCTATTTATCAATAAGGTAATTATAAGCCGTAGGTGTTACTCACAGGTCAAGTGGTTCTACTTATTTTCTTTTTCTGATAAGAGAACAACTAATAGGGCTGGGCTTAAGCTAAGCGATTAATTGTGCGCCCATAATACCTTATTAGCTTAAACCTGATCCAATTTATTTATCATCTGCACCTGAAAAGTAAGTGACGCAGAAATTTTTGAAATTTTTAATGAGTGTAGAGTTATATCTATTGGCTGAATACACTACGGATAATTTCACGGTCTCCTGCCCATAAACGCTCAACGCCCAACGAGGGAGAATTTGAATTAACGAACCTTTCTTTAAATCAGCAAAGCCGTTAATAGAAGGAATTTCACCAATACCCATATTAGATTTGATCGCTAGCTGAATGGCCGCATAATGATTTAATGAGAGAGATTCATTAATATTGTAAACTACTTTATGCTGATTTTTTTTGAATTTCCATTGCGCATCCCCGTACCAGTTTCCTGCACTTATTAGCGAATGCCCAGAGAGTTCGTCGGGGTGGACAGGAATCTTTTTATCTAGGAGATACTCAGGGCTTGCCACCAAAATATGCTTATACTGCACTAGACTATGAGCAATAAAATTGCTGTCTTTCAATTCCCCTATGCGTAACGCTACATCAATACCGTCTTCCACAAATTTCAGATTAGTCCCCGTCGCAATCACCTTAATGCAAGTCTCTGGATTAATTTTCTTAAAGCTAGCCAATAACGGAATAATAATACTTTCTTCAATTCCGGGAGGGACCGATAAACGTAACGTTCCTGAAACCCGTAGATTTTTATCCATCAAACTGAGCCTGGCAAGATCCAATGCCTCAATTAATGGTTTTATTTGTTCGTAAAATATTCGTCCATTTTCCGTTAAACGTAATGTCCTAGTAGTTCTCTCCAATAGCTGCATATCGAGTGCGACTTCAAGTTCGGCTATTTTTCGGCTGATGGTTGAAGTCGGCACCGCCGTTTTGTCAGAGGCTTTTGAAAAACTATGATATTCAATCACCTTTACTAATAACGCAACAGCATTTAAGTCCATTGAGCCTCCCGACATTGCACAGTCCCGCAGTTTTCCAGTCACCACATTATCCCATATTTGATATAAAGATTCTTATAATTGCTATTTATCCCATAACTAGATCTTCTATACAATTCATTTTTAACCCACGGAGGCCATTAAATATGCCACGATCAAAAAAATTAGTTATTACAGCCCTGCTTTTCAGTTTATTCATGATCTTTACGGCTAATTCCGCTGTAATTGCCGCAGATAAAATCACGTTTACCTACAAGAACTTTAACTGGAAATCACCGAATGGTTGGGAAGGTGCTATGTTCAATGTTCCTACGTGGTTTGCTAAGGACATGTTATTCACTGGTAAAGAGCTAATCAGGTTTCACGGCGGATTTTATAAGACTAAATCGGTAGGTTTTTGGACCTACGCCTTTGGTTTAATCGTTGAGCAAACAAAGATGCCTACCACTCAATTATTAGTCGAAGAGACACATCGCTATTTCGTGGGACTGGCGCGTACATTAGGCGACAACAAACAAAAAAACTACCCCAAGCGAGAAATTACAGTGACCCCTACCTCTGCATGGAAAACGGATAGTAGTGGCAAACGACATTCACAGCACTATTTACTTAAAGCCTTTGATTCATTTGGGACTGGCAAACCAATTATACTTAATGTCAAAATCACTACCTGGTTGTGTAACTCGAAATATAGGGCAATACATTACACTCTGTCACCTCACAAAATGACCCATCCTATTTGGTCCGAACTGAACAAAGAAATTGGCGCACTTAAATGTTGGTAGGACAACGGACGAGAATTGAAATTAAAATCCAGAATTAAACTTAAAATCAGATAATCTTAAAAAGGCCTCTATTTCAATGAAATCACAACTCACGCTACTACTGATCTTTGCGCTTTCGGTCCAGACAAATGCCGCTGATCTATCACCCCTTACTCAGGATCTAAACGGCACCACTATAACTTACCGTTACACCAGCGGTCGCTCATATAACGTCAAGTTTGAAAAACAAGGTATTAGCTACCGTTATCTCACTGGATCAAAACCAAAGAAATGGTGGGGGCCCTTCCCTTACAAAGCCTATAAGGTAACCCAATATAACTACCTTGCCGCATGGCACGAAAAAAATTATGGTGATTACGTGACACTGCTCATTAACGTCAAGACCAAGCTGCTTTATGGCAGTGCCATATTATCTGGAAAGGAGACTCATTTTCATGGGGCAAAAATATCGCAAATTACTCAGCAATAAACACTGAATAGCATCGCCCTCTGAGCAGCGAACACATTAAAGAAGGTGTATACAAACCAAGTGGCAATCGTACGCGAGTGTCACTTATTTAAAATGCCTTTAAAGCATAATAAAGTAAGCTAGCAAACAACATTACTCATCAATACTCCTATCCTTGTTAAAATAACACGACGACATATCCACGCCGCGCTGAACTATACTCAAAGGAATAGTCTGAAGGTATATAAGTATCTCCTTATTTTCTGTATAATAGATCTCAATCACTGTTAAAATGCTTTTTCAAAAATATGTACTTCACAAAGTTTTATTTATGAGGCAATACATAGAGTTGGCAATTAAACTAAAGCGCCTAACTTACTTAAATTCACCCCCCACTAATCATAAAGACTACCCAAATGACTGTAATTCATGATCCGCTGAAACCACCCGAAGGCCGTATAGAAGTTAAGAACACTACTTGTTATATGTGCGCCTGCCGCTGCGGTATTCGCGTCACCTTGCGTGATGGTGAAGTCCGCTATATCGAAGGTAATCCTGATCACCCTTTAAATAAAGGTGTCATCTGTGCAAAAGGTGCCTCTGGCATCATGAAACAATACAGCCCAGGACGTTTAACTAAACCACTTAAACGCAAAGAAGGCTCCGATCGTGGCGACGCAGAATTTGAGGCCATTACCTGGGAAGAGACGTTCGATATAATGGAGCAACGTCTTAGTCATATTCGAAAAACAGATCCCAAAAAGTTTGCGTTATTTACGGGTCGCGATCAGATGCAGGCCCTAACGGGTTTGTTCGCCAAACAGTTTGGCACACCAAACTACGCTGCTCACGGCGGTTTTTGTTCAGTCAATATGGCCACAGGAATGATCTATACCTTCGGTGGATCTTTTTGGGAGTTTGGTGGGCCAGATCTTGATCGCGCCAAATTATTTGTCATGATCGGTACTGCGGAAGATCATCACTCCAATCCGTTAAAAGTGGCTATTGCGAAATTCAAACGTAACGGCGGACGATTTATCTCAATCAATCCAGTTCGTACAGGTTACTCCGCGATTGCTGACGAATGGATACCAATAAAACCAGGGACTGATGGCGCTTTATTTATGGCGCTGCTGCATGAGTTATTACGCACCGGATTATATGACCGCGATTTCGTTATACAATATACCAATTCCGCCGAGTTAGTTAACGTTAATGAGGCCGATGATGATCATGGTTTATTTGTTCGCAGTGATATTCCTCACGACCCCGATTGCTTTGATCCTCAAGACGGTATTTGGTGGGATCGCATCACAGACAAACCAGTACGATCACGTGCAGAAGGCGCTGACCCTTATTTATTAGGTGAGTTCACTATGCCTGACGGCACTCTCGTCAAACCGGCATTCCAGTTATTAAAAGATCGTGTTGAAGCCTATACTCCTGAATGGGCGAGTGAAGTCACTAATATACCTGTAGACACGATTAAACGCCTCGCGCACGAAATGGGCATTACCGCGCGTGATGAACAAATTGAACTACCAATAGCATGGACTGACGTTTGGGGTAAAGACCACGATACTGTCACTGGTAACCCTGTCGCTTTTCATGCTATGCGCGGACTAGCAGCTCATTCAAATGGTTTTCAAACAATACGTGGCTTATCTATTTTAATGTCCGTTCTGGGCACTATTGATCGTCCCGGTGGCTTTAGACATAAAGCCCCGTTTCCACGCCCTATTCCACCGTGTGCAAAACCTCCTAAATCACCGGATGATATACAACCCAACACTCCATTAGGCGGCATGCCTTTAGGCTGGCCTGCTGAGCCCAACGATTTATTCGTGGATGAAAACGGCGGACCGGTACGAATTGATAAAGCATTTTCATGGGAATACCCTCTTGCCGCACACGGTTTGATGCATAACGTCATCACTAATGCCTGGCGCCAAGACCCGTACAAAATTGATACCTTATTGATATTTATGGCCAACATGGCATGGAACTCTTCGATGAATACCGAAGAAGTGCGTAAGATGTTAAACGATAAAGATGACAACGGCGAATATAAAATACCCTATATAATAGTATGTGATGCGTTCCAGTCTGAAATGACGGCCTACGCAGATTTGGTCTTACCCGATACTACTTACCTGGAACGACATGACGTAATGAGTATGCTCGACCGCCCTATTTCAGAATTTGATGGACCCGTAGATTCTGTTCGTATTCCAGTTGTTCCGCCGAAAGGTGATTGCAAACCTTTTCAGGAAGTCTTGATCGAGTTAGGAACACGTCTAAAGCTCCCGGCATTTACCCATAAAGACGGCGCACGCAAGTTTCGTGATTATCCTGATTTCATTATCAATTATGAAATCGAGCCAGGCTCAGGTATCGGATTTTTAGCCGGCTGGCGCGGCAAGGGCGGCGAAAAATTTATGAAGGGTGAACCTAACCCTGCGCAATGGGAAATGTACGAAAAAAATAATTGCGTCTATCACCACGAAATGCCTAAGTCATTTCAGTATATGCGCAACTGGAATCGTGGTTATTTAAACTGGGCACAGGAACACCGTTTGTTACGTTACGCGGAACCAATCAATATTCATATTTACTCTGAAGTATTACAAAAGTTTCGTCTAGCCGCGCAAGGTAAGACAGATGGCAAACAGCCACCTGATCATTTGCGTAAACGTGTAGAAACTCATTTTGATCCTTTACCCTTTTATGGTGAGCCCTTAGAAGCAGAGTTAACTGACAAACATCAGTACCCATTGAATGCTATTACACAACGACCGATGGCGATGTACCATTCATGGGATTCACAAAATGCCTGGTTACGACAGATTCATACTTATAACTTTTTATACGTCAATTCCAAAACTGCCAAAGCCCAAGGTATTAAAGACGGTGGCTGGATGTGGGCTGAGTCTATGCACGGTAAAGTTAAATGCATGTGCCGTTATAGTGAAGCAGTTGAACCTGGCACTGTCTGGACCTGGAATTCAATTGGTAAGGCAAAAGGAGCTTGGGGATTAGATAAAAAAGCCAACGAGTCTGATCAGGGGTTTTTACTCAACCATTTAATTGCAGAAGAGCTTCCGACACTGGATAAAGAAGAACACCTGTCAAATTCAGATCCCGTGAGTGGACAAGCAGGTTGGTATGATGTGCGAGTAAAAATATACCCTATCGCTGAAGGTGAAGAAGAAACGACGTCACCGCAATTTAAACCGATGCCAACTTACCCTGGCTCAGAAGCAAAACGACCTAAATGGCAAGCGTATTTTGCCGGTAAATTTTTCAAAAAAAATGGCGACTCGAAATAATAAGTTATGAATAAGCAATTTTATATACTGGAATTATCACTATGACACAACTCGCATTGATCATCGATTTAAATGTTTGCGTGGGATGCCATGCTTGCGTTACCAGCTGCAAGGAATGGAATACCTCTGGATCAGCAGGTTTTATGGTCGACGAAAACCCTTACACCAAAGACCCAACAGGGACCTTCTTTAATCGTGTACAAACTTTTGAAATTGGCGAATATCCTAACACTGAGACAGTACATTTTCCCAAGAGCTGTCTACATTGCGAAGAACCTCCTTGTGTCCCTGTGTGTCCTACAGGTGCCAGCTACAAACGCGAACAAGATGGTATTGTATTAGTTGACTACGACAAATGCATCGGTTGTCGTTATTGCTCCTGGGCTTGTCCTTATGGCGCACGCGAAATTGATGAACAACAAAAAGTCATGAAGAAATGCACGCTTTGTGTCGATCGAATTTATGACGAAACGCTACCTGAAAAAGAGCGCCGCCCTGCTTGCGTACTTGCCTGCCCGACCAGTGCGCGGATTTTCGGAGATGTTCACGACCCAGATTCGAAAGTGTCTATCGCGATTCGCGAAGAAGCCGGTTATACACTGATGCCTGAATGGGGCACCAAGCCTGCAAACCATTACTTGCCACGCCGCAAGTCGCGTAAAACAATTCATGAAGATGAATTGGTCCGCTCAGACAACCCACTTAAGAAAGAAGAACGTGGACCGAGCGCACCAGTCGACGAACCGACTCTTGATGATAGTACTTCGTGGTAATAACCGAATCACTAGCCTCATAAAATGACAATAGCTGTAATAAATTAACTGGAGTTACTAGTCCCATGAATCCTGCCTATAGCGTGATTTTTCTTACCACTCTGATCGGTGTCGGTCAGGGTATGTTTCTGGCTATTTTTACTGGCCAGAGTTATGCCGCAATGAATTTACTATCATTTCAACACTCAACCCAATTTTATGGAACAGGAACCTTATTAGCATTTCTTTTTCTGGTAGGTGGCTTGATTGCATCGATTTTTCATCTAGGCCGTCCTGAACGTGCATGGCGCTCAGCCGCCCAATGGCGTACCTCATGGCTATCACGCGAAGTTATCGCCTTGCCATTAGTAATGGGGCTGGTCTTTATCTACGGAGTGATGCACTATTTTAATTGGGACCCAGTGTTATTTGTTCGCGACTCAGGGGCAAATATCCAATTAAGTCTGATTATTGGAGGCGCTGCTGCGTTGAGCACTCTGGTCCTGTTTATTTGTACTGGTATGATTTACGCTTGCATCAAATTTTTACAAGAGTGGGCCAGTCCTCTCACAGTCATTAATTACACCTTATTAGGAATCGCCTCAGGCTTTACTCTTACCACTGCTTTTGCATCTATCAGTGCCCCCGAGTTGGTAAGCTTTTATGGCATAGGCTCTATCATTTTTATTTTAACGGCACTGATCACTCGTAGCGCCGCGTTAATTCGTAATCATCGCCTAAAACCAAAATCCAGTTTGCAAACAGCCATTGGGGTAAGACATCCGATTATTAAGCAAAAGGCAATGGGGTTTATGGGTGGATCAATGAACACTCGTGATTTTTTCCATCATCAAAGCCAAATATTCTTAAAAAATATAAAATGGATATTCCTGGTATTGGTTTTTATTGTGCCTATCATTTTTCTTTGGATAGGAATTAGCAGCAGCTCATTCAGCATGCTTATTACAGCATTTGGCATTCAATACCTTGGGCTAATTGCCGAACGATGGTTTTTCTTCGCACAAGCCAATCATCCACAAAATCTTTATTACCAAACGATTTAAGGCGATCTAGGGGTCAGGATCGATTGCCGAAGGTAATCGATCCTGACCCCGGCAACGGGTATAAGCTATGACACTATTTTTTTTCGATAGCAGCTAAGTCTGCCAACATTTTCAGACCTAACTCAGGTTCGCACATCTTAATATAGGACGCGTACCCTTTAAGCCGCGCAAAAGACTCCCCTTCAGGTAAGGCCTTTCCTGATTTAAGATTATGAATCGCAGCGCGTATTTGGCGTTTTAGTTGACGAGGTGGGCGCGGCGGATTCTCACCGTTAACGACTAACCCCGTCACTTTCTGCCTTACTCCAGTACGTTTGATTTTTGTCTTTTTGGAATTAACTCGAAAGCCTTCGTCTTTCACGATGGTATACACTGTACCAATTAAAGAACTCACTGTTAATTTACTTTCAGTCCCTACAGGAACGCTGAAAGTCATATCATCTGCGTAACGACTATAGCGCCAACCATTTTTACTGCATAGCGCCTGCATTCGCCTGTCTAGCGTTAGACACAGAACATTGGTCAAACCAGGGCTAGTCGGCGCTCCTTGTGGGAGCGCCCTTGCGCCTAATGCCACATAATAGGTTTTACCCTTAAAAATTACTTCTTCACGTGGTGACTCAGTACAAAGTGCTGCTAACAAAGTACTGATCTGCTTTTTATAACCTGCTTTTCGAAAAACACCCTTAACACGAGGAAATGTAATCGTTGGGAAGAAATCTTTCAAATCCATTTTTACTAATATCTCAGGATTCAAATGTTGCTGTGCATTAGTAAAGGTTGAACGACCTGCATAAAAACCATGAGTCGAGCCGTGAACCATTAAACGTTCTACAATCTCAGCAAGAATAGTTCTTTGCACCGCTTTCAATTTTGCCAATGGCGCCCAAATGGCACGCTGACTCCCATCTGATTTAGGTATAGTAAACCGCCGATAGTGAATCGAGGTAGCAGCATCACGGTGATAACAGAACCACCGTAAATCTGAAATAGAAATATCCAATAATTCAGCCAACTGTGAAGGAGTATCTATTTCAGGTAGTTCATTATTCGCCGCACGTGTTTCTGAATTTTCAAGATCCCAAAGGTCGGCAACATCATTATCGTTCCAATATATCCCTTCACCCAAATGAACAATATGATCCTTTTTATAAGCAGCCCATACCTTTTTATTAAGCTTTTGTTTTTCAGTAGCCTCTTCTTTTAATGCTTTTTTGTAAATCCTTAATTCAGATTTACTTAATTGATTCACATCACGATGCTCAACAAGGAACCCCAGTTCCTTCAATTGTTGATTGATATAACTATCCACACCACCTGCATTGCGGATGTTGCGCCACAATATTTTTTCGTTATGAGTTGACATTTACAGTCCCGCCGACAGGTCTAAAAAACCTTTACTGATCAATTGTTCAATTTGATGATAATAGCTATTACGTGCTTCATCACTGGAATTAAATTGTATATTTTGCAGTCGCAACTTGCCTCCGTTGAGCCCCCAACGTTTTCGAATTCTATGTTGATCCAGAGTTATATAATAAATTGTTTCACTATCATCACTGCGCTTGCTTAGTGTCCTTGTCTGGGCCTTGATTATATTTCGCGTTCCTTCGTCAGTGAGCCGCTTCTCTTGCTCTTCAGCATAATATATCCGTAAGGCAATCAAGTGAGCACAAGGCCCCTGGGTAATCTTGTTTTTACGGTAAAAAGGACAGGTACATTTTACTTTGTTGACGCTCCCTTCTTCGTTAATTAACATATATGCCTGGTAGTCGCGTTTATCTTCCTCAACGACAACAGTACCCGTAATTTCAACACCTACACCATAAATCTCATTTTCCTTATCAAGGACAACTGACTTCTTTCGCTTGATTAGGTCGTGTGCCTGACGATCCTGCTGCCCGCGAAATTCGAGCTTACTATAATCCAGTTCAAAATTAACCAGCGGGCGATAACGATAGACCTGCTTATTAATATCAAACATTAACCAACCTTGCTGACAAGCAGATTGCAGAGCGGCCGTAAGTTCTTGAGCACTCGAGACAGACTTATTATCCAGCAATACCGAATTCAGCTGTTGGTAAGACATAAACCAATGCTTTTTCATTTCGGAAAGCAAGGCGTCGATCATGTCTGAGTTATTTGATCTTGGAAGCAATAGATCGAAATTTAATGCTTGAGACCAATTAGAGTTAGTAAACCCTGTCAGGCCTAAAGTAAAACTCATTAAATTTGATTTTAATGTCCAAAAACAAGGTAGCGCATTACCTAACAAGTCCACCCGAATTTCATCTATGTAAGGCAGGATATCTTGCAGCATCATTAGTCGGCGTCGACCCCATAAACGAGTAACACTTGCTTTTTTGCCTTGATATTTTTCGGTGCCGCACTCAAATACTTTTTCCCATGGCTCGAGGATAATTCGAGGATACTCTCCCGGAACTAATTCAATGCGTAGCCCTCTTCGCTTACCTTTCTTATCAGCATTCAAACGTAAATAGCGTAAAATATTATAGAGATCTATTGCCGCCAGTTTAAACGCATCCCGGGACATTGCTGCCGCAGTCTGAACCTGCAAGAAACCACGTAACCAACTTTCAGGAACATTCACCTTTTTTTCCAGAACGGCATCTTGACCTTTTACCGTCACTTCCATTTGTTCAGTATCCAGCTTTATCTTATTTTTTCGATAACTTCTAAACTCATCAAAGCCCTTCATTAAATTATCACTAAAATCAATATTACTGGTACCGTATTGCAAATCAGAATTATGATCCAGTGCTTCTTGATTAAGGCTAAATCTAGCGTAAGTTCCTTCATCTTTACTAAAAACTTCAAATAATAATTCATCTGGATGCACTGTCACTACTGGATCAAGAATCAGCCATGCCAAAGGATCGTTTTTACTTAACCAGTCAAAATAAGCTTGCTGAGCGTTCCATGCCGATTGAGATCGGACAGCTTGTTTGTGTTGACGATAAGCGTGATAGGCAGCCCTGTCTTTAGGAGCATAGCGATAATCGCTCTTAACGACGTTAAATAAGCCACGCATGCAATCTCGAAATAATAAAGGATTTTTGATTTCTGCATCAAGTTTGATCTTCGGTCTTTGCGTATCACAGGCCAATTCAAGCTGTGTTAACTCATCAGTGACTAATACCTGGCTCGCGTCATTATAACAAAGCGTCACAGGCATAGAATCTGACAAGCTTAGCTCTGAATCAACAGACTTTTTATTGACTATAGTTTGAGTCATGATTTCGCCTCCAGTTTCATGCGTGCCCTAAAAGAACGTCGCTTACCACTCCATGCCGCTTTACAGAGATCTTCATCTGCCTTCAGAGCTTGAGCAATTTCAACCATACGTAGTTCGGACGGCTCACTGCATAAGCGAGCCAATCCTTCTATTGCACCCAAACGAATTTCGTCATCAAGATTATTATCTAGTGCGAGTTTTGACAATACTTCGATGTCATTCTTCCCGACTATCACAGGCAACAGTATGCCCTGGTAATGCGCGTTACTCGCTGGAACAGCGAGCGCTTCACTACTGATCCCTAAATCGGACTCCACTAATAGTTTAATACTCGATTGGTCTGCCAATACTTGTTCAAGAATATTTTGAGTATCATCCGCTTTACGCTTCAATAGTATCTCTACACAAAGGGTACGTATTGCGGCGTCAGTGTCCGTCAAATAGCGAGTAGCACACTCGGTTATTTCAGGCTGACCCGGGAATTGCAGCAAGGCTTTAAAAGCCTGCAAACGTATAGTACTAGCTAATGAATCACCGGACCCTTGTTCGATAATATTAATAAGGGTTTTATCCGCAACATTGTACCGTCCAACTAACCAACAGAGTCTCTCAAGACACGGGCTTAACTGTTGTTGTAACTTATCCTTAAAATTGAGATCAAACTGTGCTAATTGGCGACATTCACTCCATTTTTTAAACCAGCTCGCCAACGATTTACCGATAACCGTCACTTCATCACTAACGATACTTGTTGAATCAATATTGCCGATTAGTCTGGCCGCGATTGATGCCTGCGAAGGGTCTTTGCCAGTGAGTGCCGGCATCAAATCAGACAACTTAATCTGTGGTCGCTGTAATAGCGCTAATGCAAGCTCATCTGTTACCTCGTCGTTACATTTATCCAATATTGCCAAGATGTCTTGTGCACTTCCCTTGACACAAACAATATCAAGCTGTTTACGAAGACCATAATAAGAGTCAAGCTCAATAGAAGAATTTTGTAACAAATTATATTCCGGCGTCAAATCATCAAGATCAAAAACCTGCCTTGCTGATTGATAGGCAGCGCTGGCAATCTCTTCATCGTAATCGTCCTTAATTACTTTTAGTAGAACCTTACGAGTTTCATCTGAATTATTGAACGCCAACAATACCAAAGCCTCTTCCTGATAACTCGCCTCAGAGGATGAGCTCTGCGCACGAATAATAGTCCACGCATCTTCAGTATTAAACCAACGCAGCCCTAGTAGTGCTTCTTCAGAATGACCATGCTCCTGATCGATATAGCCTTTCAATAACTCGAATATTTCATACGCGCGCTCAGATTTGGCCAAATGCCCAATAGCCTCGCAAGCAACATCACCTAAAATACTTTCACTGTCTTTTGCAAGATCTAATAGTAAATCAACTGCCCGCTCATCGCCGAGACAGCCCAACGCTAAAACCGATGAGCGTCTAAGATAGTAGTCTTCTTCATGTTGAACAGTATTCAACAGAATTGATACGCCATCGTTAATGCCTGCTTCTGCTAACGCGATCGCCGCATAAATCTGCGTATCAGGACGTTGCAGAGCTCGCTGTAACGGCTCCGCAGTCATTTTTCGATGTGTAATCCTCCATCCGCATACAGTAATAGCTTGTCTTGCAAAATCAGAATCTATCACCAAACAACACTTAGCTAATACAGAATCCAATAGCCCAGTCTGACTCCAGCGTATTGCCGGCAACAAACCCTCTATCGGATTAAACGTATTGGCCTCAAACAGGCGGGAAACAATTTTAGCCAATATATCATCATGTCTTGGGTGCTGCTCCATAATCCAGCTTTTGTCTTTATTCTGATCCTCACTATCTTTAATTTCCTGATCATGCCCACTAATGCGAATAAGCGTAGACATAATGGACTTAAACCAGGAATGTTTATTGGACATTAGTAGCAGTCGATCAGCACATTTAGCATCACGAAAACCTGCGATTGTATTGAATATTTCTTCTGAATCCGCCAACCCACGTTTATCATTCTCAAGAAAATTCAATAGTAAATCACTCACCTCCGGCCGACCAGATTCCGCCAAAGCGAGCAATATTTTCTTTTGATGGTCTTTCATTTCTGCAGATTCAAGTAAATCAAACAAAGCTTTAACCGCAAAATCATCATGTTTACGATTAAGCGCGACTGCTGCACCAAGTCTTACATCAAGAAACCGATTTTGCAGCGCTTCTCGTAAGCCAGAGACGGCTTTAGATGAATTGACGTATTCCGCTTCAAGCATAGAGATTGCTTTTTTGCGCATCGTTTTAGAGATAGCATTCAAGGCCTTGGATGCTATCGCCACTTGCTCGCTCTCAGCCGCCAATAGCTCAGCCGCTTTCAATTCTAGCCCGTCTGTATTAAGTAACATGACTTGCTCTATAATCTGTGATGTCTCCGCGCTATCAAGCTTAAGAAGCACTTGCAAAGCCCGCAAACCAATATCTTCGCGCATCACAGACAAGGCTTCTGAACAAGCCTGCTCTACAGGCAAGTCCGATTTTAGTAGTAAATCGAATGCCAGGTTACGTACAGTATTGTCATTGTCATTTAACGACTGCAGATAAATTGGAAATATAGAGTTTTCGAGATCATGGGATTGTTGCAACAATAGTTGCAGACTATTTAGCGCATTAAAACGAATATCCGCGCCTTCATTATCACGAGCCAATCCTGCATAAGTACCATATATTACCGGCAGAAGTGCTAGATAGGTCTGTCGTTCTAATTTGCTTTCACTTGTCAAAGCAGTCACTGATTGAATGACTGCTTCATGTCTTACTTTAAATGGCTGCCAATAGTAATCCCACTCTACTTGCTTCTCACAATTTAACTTATCCAGCAGGTGAACCACCCGTGCTTTCATTTTTGCCGGACCATAGACAAGCAACTGCGCTAATAACTTTATATCATCGCATTCAATAGTCCAATGCGTATTACCGCGACCATTAGTATTAATTAATTTTGTGACAAACTGTAAAAACTCATCGTGATCACTGTAGTTTTCTAGCGCTTCCGCTGCAATCGCCCTTAGGTGAGTATACTGCGCTGAAATTACACGCATACAAGATTCTGGAAACTGTTTTGACTCTATATCCAACATTAGTAATACACGTAAAGCAGTATCGACCACACTACTCTGATTAGACTGTAAATGAGAAATAGTATGATTCCAGGCCTTCTCACCCAACGCTATGGACGCTGATAGTCTATCAATATCAAAACCTTTAGCGGAGTGCTCGTTAAACAAAATATTTAACGCAGTTTCCTGTCCACTATAAGCCAGGCCTAGTGCCGCGCGATAGCGAATAGTTTTGTCTTTATGACGTAATAAAGTGTCATTAATAATTGCAGTCTCTTCAGATGATGCTGATGCAATCAACGCATCTACTGCCGCAGCGCGGATGTTGCTATTTTTATGATCGATAAATAATTTAAGATTTTCTTGTATTGAAGAATCTTCAAGTTCAGCAATCCCCTGCAACGCAATCACTATCGAATCGACCCACTCGGCCTTACCCTCTTTCTCTTTAGGTTCTTCTAATTCCAATACTGTAACCAATGTAGTAAGGACGGGACGTCCTAGTCGAGCAAGAGCAGCCGCAGCCCTTACTTTAATATCAATAAACTGGCTATTTAATGCGGGCTCTAAATTCTTCGACGAAGACACACTAATAATGGCATCGAGTGCGGTTTGGCGAATGCTCTTATTCTTATCATTTATAACTACCAGTAATAGCTCATCTGTTTTTTTGCCTGGGCTACGAATGAGTAGAGTCACGGATTCCATTCTAATATCGGTATGGCGAGACTTTAACGCAAGTTCTAAAATCGTTAGATCTCCCTTCTTCGCTTTTCCGTTTAGAAATTCCATTGCCTGTTTTCGTAAATTCGAATCTTCATCGTTCAATAAAGCATTAAGCTGCTCCTTTGCCCAAGACTTTTTGTAATTTGCCATAAGCTCCGTAAATATGGCCTGTCTAATATCAACAAAGGCTGATTGCAGCAGAAATAAAAGTGTTTTCGCTTCATCCTGCTCAATTCTCTTATTAAGGATCGCTTTAAAAGCCTCATTACGAATACTGTCAAAACGGTCATTAATAGCATTAATTAAAAAAGATCGGATTGTCTGCGGTAATACACCATCGCCTGCAGTAGTAAACTTTTTGACAAGCACTTGCATGGTACGTTGGTGTACGTCTTCATATTTAGTGTTAAAACCATACTCAATTAGTTTATCAGAGGACTTTTGTTGTATCTTCTCAAGTGCGCTAAACGCTGCGCCACGCACGGCTTCTACCTCATCATCAAGACATTCCACTAAACGGTCAATACTATGCACATCAGCAAGTGCCTTAAATGCCGTACAAACTTCGACCCGTATATTTTCATCTTGATTGCGGCTTAATTGTAATAGCAAAGCAAATGCTCTTGGATCATGTATTAATGCCAGCGCATGTATTCCTAACATACTAATATCAGTTTGCCGACAAGTCATCGCTTGCAACAATGGTTGTTTCTCTCTATCTGAAAACTCGGGGACCGGGTCTTCATTTTTCTTCAAGGTTGATTTCAAGTCAGATTTTTTTTGTTCAATATCCGCAAGTTGGCGATCAATATTTTCATCCCGTAACCGCAGCTCCTTGGATAAACGTGGTTGCTGCAATAGCAGAATAAAAAATGCCGTGCGCCGCACTGGAATCGACGAGTCTTCCAATGACAATCTTATTGCACTCTGCACGCGCAATTGAATTAACAACTTCAACTTGTATAAACGCACTAACGCCAACTTACGCATATCACCGTGATGGCTTGAAAGAGCGGAGAGTAAAAATTGCATTAACTGTTCAGAGCCTTGACTAGCACCACTGGCTTTTGCCACTTTTTCAAGCGCAGCAAGTGCCGCCACTCTTATCTCGACTGGATCTAACTGCAAGGCTGCAATCAAATAATTTAACGCTTGCTGATCTTGGTTAGCATTATCCACTAACACCTTGATTGCTTTAGAGGCAATATCGATAAAGCCTGAACTTAAGGCATTATCCAATAATTGATAATCCCCGTTACCATTAGTCTTGATTAAGCTATCGAATACTATACTTCGGATTTTCTCATCACTATGATTGAGGTATTTCTGCAGCTTTAATGGAGATTTAAGATTATTTGAACGAGACAACAAAGTCGCCGCACTACGACGCAACTCCTTATCACTGCTATTTTCCACTTGTTTGGCGATCAAGTTTATGGACTTCGTATCATCAATTTTTGCAAGACGCTTCAAAGACGTTTCAGAATTTTTAGCATTACTTTGTTTAAAATCACCTATCGCCCAAGCATAAACATCTTGGTACTGGACTTCTTTATCGATTATTTTACCCGACTCATCAAGCGCAAATACCTGTATCAGATTTTTATCTGTAATCGCTACCACGTGATCTTGCTCTGAAAATCGACACCAGCATAGATCAACTACCTTACCCACACTGTCTTTAAATGCCCCAGGCTGTAAATTACTCTCGACCGGCCATGACTTTATTACCTTATCTACACCCCCAGTATACAGACGTGATTCTGTGTTCGTTGATCCAGGCCCAAGCAACATACTCGCAATAAGTGCATCGTGCTTGTGAGATTTTCCTTTATCTTCTGCATCCAGTTTGCCGCGTGCATGAATCAGAAATAATTCGCGATCAGTCCCTGCGGAAAAAAACCTTAGTTCTTTTTCCTCAAACACCAAAGCCGTAACTGCTCCTGTGTGAAACACCTGCTTATCACTTAAGCTAAAGTCTGTTTGTGACTCCGCCTCAAACACGGATATATGTCCCGAACTATCACCCACCGCCAGCCATTGGCCACTGGGATCTACAGCCAATGCCGTTGCGGTAGCAGGCAGTTCCAGTATTTGTAGAGGTTTTGCCGAATGCCGATCTATAACAAGCAGCTCACTTTCTATTGTCACTACTAATCGATCATTTGAGCCAAGAGCCAAATGACTTATATTGGCATTGAACGCCTTCCCTAAATGAGCGACAGATCTTTTCCTATTATCGTATAAATACAAGCAACGATCATTTCCTGCTACCCAAAGATGAGTCTCATTAATAACGAGCCCACAAGCTCCCGCCGGAAGTGAGCTTTCGGATATCTTTCGAGTTTCCATATCAACAGCAAATACTGCAGTGGAATGCCCTTCTTTATGATCTGATACCACATAGACAGTCGATCCTACACTGGCTATTGCTTTGAGCTCACCCCAATAAGGCGCATAATAGTTATTAGTACTCATCCTGTTATTTCCTTGGTATCCATTAGTGAAGGGTGCGCCCTTTTTATTCTGGTACTGGCTACCAGACAGGCTGCTTGTTCACTTTGGCCAATTGATTGTTTGAATTCTTCAAACAGTGGAAAAATATATTCAGCGAACTGAGAATCATCAACCGCAATATCTCTAATTGTCTCAATTAATGCTAATTTTGTTTTGCTAGTCGATATTAAGCGTACCGGGCGATCTTTAAACGATCTACCTTTTTTGTCAGGCACCGCTACATCGGGCCTAGAATTAGAAGTAATCCGACCTTTAGGAATTTCAAATAGACACTTTCGCAGCAACCCCTTTAGTGATAATTGTTCCGCAGGAATATTCTCAGGGCGACTCACCGTTTGACGAGAACCTTCATTATTTTTTAATTGTTCTGCGTTACTAGAATTGGGTGACCAGGAAAGACTCAATCCCTTATCACGATATAGTATCCACAATTGCTTAATAGCAAAGGCTCTAACCTTCCTATTCTGGTTTTCAGTCAAATGAAATAAACGGCCAGGAACTTGATGCTTGTCATGGCGATGCACCAACATCATTCCGGTTTCATAGGCTTCAGGAATTCGTGAGTCGCACAATTGGTAAACCGACTCTTCCGTAAACTCCGAGCTGTTTATACGATAAAATCGATGCTCAGGTTTTTCGTCGGCAAATAGTGCATTGGTGACAAATTGACGAACCTCCAGATGAGGAAGTTTTAACATTGCCATTATTTGATCTATAGACGGTGACCACCTTGCGAATTCCCATCGAGAAAACTCTAGAGCGAAATCGCGCAAGGTCTTGCTTTTATGAACAAACAAAGGAAATATTCGTTCGAAAGTAATAAACTCGTCAGGAATCTCTGTTCCTGGGTCAACAATACTATCGTCTATCGACTTCGCAATATTAACATGATGATAACGAAAATATTTTAGTGCAAATTTGGCAAGCTGTGCATCCTTACGATCAGAAGAGAGCAGCAAACCCCATAGGCGTTCACACCCAGCCATTTGCAAATCAACATCAGCGGTCTTACTCCCCTCCACTAACATTTGTAAAAAACCTGCTTCAGAGACCACCTTAAGTTTAGCGCCTGACTCAATTAAATCTTCAGCCTTTAGCTGCTTAGAGCCTTTTGAACCTTCACCGTATAAAGGCGATCCTTCATCACCAATAACCAAATAGTCAAGATTTTTAGTCACTGCTGATAATATAGTACCATTGGCTTGTTTAACTTTCTCGCCAGCCTCTTTGCGTGTCATCGTTTTTAACTTGCCAGTAAACAAAAATGCGGCTTGTTCCAAATCGATCACAACATCTGTCTTGCCTGCAATTGTAGTGCTACTCGCAGCCGATTCAGCGAAGTCTTCGGGTGAGAATGACTTTAGCAGTAATTTTGTTGCAAAGTTATGATAATCAGTATCACTATCTTTCACTAATCTCAACAACCAGTAAAAGCCCACATCACGCGCCTTGAATTGTCGCGGATCACTTAAACAGTTCCGTAACGAATAGGCTAAACGAACATTAAAATTAAGCTGAGTGACTTCAATGCCATCAGTTTTTTTCAACTCGAGTATCAAACTTGTCTCGGTCCAGTCAGGCTCATAAGCAAAGGGACGAAGGAACTCCAGACCGATATCCGTCAGGGACAATTCACCTTCCTCAATCCAACCGGGAATATAATCACTGCAGGGAGGCCATAAAAATAGTCTCTGTTTAGCGCGCAAATCAAGCAAATTTAAATCAAACTCAGTTAACTGTTCCAATACGTAGTCGATACATACTTCATAACTTTCCCCATCATAATACGAGGACCAGGTATCTTTTTTCTGCAAACTAAAAATAATGTCATTAAAATATTCTAGTTCCAGATTTTTTCGTGGATGAAAGTCAAACAGATGCTCTATCGCAAAACTAACGCGTGATTCATTTTCAGAGAGTAACAGTTGCTTAAACCACTCCGGCGTTAATTCGGAAGCGCTAAAATGCTTTTGTAAAGACTCAACCACAAAATCATACGCACTGCCTGTCGAAATTATTTTAACAAACCCCTCCAAACCAACCTCTTTACGAGGATCTTTCTCTGCAATAAGCTCAAGCGCGAATTTCGTAAGACGAGACACATCAACCGCTAACAGTGAAATTAGTGTATCTATACTCAGGTCTCTAGCATTTGTGCGAGCATACTCAATGGCATATTTTACGGCATTATTTGATGAAGAGAAAAACAGTCTTAAAACGGCATCATGCAAACCAAGCTGTTTAAATTTTGACTGTTCAAATCGAGGAGTATTCTGTAAGATCCAGACAATGAACTCATCCACTGCTGCTGTCCCAATACCTGCCAGGCGCATGACCCAGGCAGGATCGGTGTCACGTAATGCCGTTCTAAACTCACTCTTTAACAATCTGATTGCAAATTTCTGTACTTGCTCTGAACGCGCCGACTCAAGCAAAGTAAACAAAGGTCGTGGGGTACGCCGCCATAACTCTATGGTATTATAATCATCTCGCCAATCATCATCACCCGCCACCATAATCTTTTCAGCGACGGATTCATAAGCAAAATAGGTTTCATCATCACAGTGTTTTAGAAAATTGACAGCAGCATCGGGGTAAGTAATCGGGAACGATTTAGCCAAATTTCGTAAATAGCGCCATGAACGGCGCTTTAGATAAGCAATAGTGACTCGACTAATAGCTCCTGTATTACGACAATATTCCCGATCAATTCTGGCTCCAATTGCGCCAAATATTTCAATATCGTTATCTAACTCGGACTCTTTATATATACGCTTAATTCCCTTCCAGGGGCCGTAACATAAAGGTATTTTTGATACTATGTCTATCAAACACTGCCGGCTAAAACTAGAGTTGTCTTGCCATAGCATCATTATGAATTTGTGACTTGTTAATTTATCGGATAAAGGGACTTCGGCATTGGGCCCCTCAAGCAGAGCCAATTTCTCTTTACGCAGCGAAGCTTTTTCTTCGTCAGGAAGCAACGAAAAATCATAACTTCTAATTTCGCGGATAAATTTATCAAAAGTATAGGCTTGTGGACGCTGATCTTGTTCGTCCGAATCGTTACGCACTACAAGTTGCAAAAACAACTGTACGGTTGATTCATCTTTTATCTTCCAAGCGTTATTGATATCATGCAGGGTGATTTCAACTGCCACACATTTCTCCCCAATTTATGGTTATTTCAGGATCGCGTTTCGCGTCACGATTGTAGGCATTTTTGATACAGCTAAAGAGTTTAGAGCTGCTATGCGAGATGTTTTTATTTTAATGAAAACTACTTAATTAAAAAGTGGCTTAGCCATACTTGTTAAAAACAAGATGACTAAACCACTAGGAATGTCTACCTCTTAGACCTGATACAATGGAAGGCTCACTGACTCGCCGGGGTATAGTACCCCTATTCCACTAATGGAACTGCGATCGGCGAAGTTGCCCCAGACCATTAGTGGAATAGGGGTACTATACCCCGATCCGCGAGTCTGAAACAGCCTTCCTTGTGAAGTATGTAGAGCTATTTATTCAATGACGGCGCAACACCGCCTATGGTGCGAACACCAAGCTAGACCTCTTCCTTTATTCCCTCAATCAATAATTGCTTATGCAATAAACAAACTATCACTCATCAAAAGGAGCGAGTAATTTAGCTAATAAGGGAAACAATTGCAAGACTTAGTAAGTATATATTTTTGTTTATGGACAAAAATATATACTAGACATTGTTTAATTATAAATAAAATAAACCAAGTAGCATTTTTGGTTTATTTGACTATTACTTTACTAGAATACTCATCTTTTTAAGTTAAATAATAGCCAATACTGACTCGCCAGAAATTTGTTATTTGGACACAAATTCATTCGGAATTTTTGATTCACTCAACTAGAGATCTTCGCCTAGAACATACTTAGTGACTTCACGCACCTTTATAAACTCTTCATCAGTCGCTCTATGAAAACCTGTTACACCTGCCGCTTTAAGGACCAATTTCCCCGCTTCGCTATCTTTAAGAGTCTCCATTATATAGATAATTTTTTTCTCTCTGTCTTTTGTCAATGTATCTTTTACTGCCCAGGCTAAATGTATAAATGATTCACTCTTCGCGATAGCTTTCAACTTAAAACCCTTAACACTAATTTTTGTATTAACGTTCTTGATACACTGAACCACTTCCCCGCTCCCTGAAGCGTCGGATATTTTCTGTCGCGTGGCCCATAAAGCACTGGGAGGATTCTTGGCAAACTCCACCTTGTAATCCTTGTTCGCTACTAAGCCAGCCTTCTTTAGAAGTGAAGTCGTCGCAATGTAGCTCACCATTGCTCTCGGCCCTCCACCAAAAAGGATAGTCTTTCCTTTTAGGTCTGCTATGGTATTAATACTCGAGTCTTTGTGCACGCTAATTTGGCCTCTGATAAATTTTGAGCCACTTTCTTCATTGACGGCAATCACTCTATAGCCATATTCTTTATGACTTTTTATGTAATGATACTGATTGTAGTGCACAATATCATAGCGCCTCGCTTTTACATCTTCCCAAAATTTCTCAAAATTTTTCGGCACGACTAAACGTACTTTGACCTTAAGTCGTAATGCAATTTGATCAGCCAACGGCTTAAAGGCTTTATATGTAACCGCCGTAGGCCGGCGAGGAAATACACCCATAGTTACTTCAGACCACACTGAAGCGCTGCCTAAGAGACTTACCACCAAATAAATCCAGATTATAAATGGACGAGCTTTCATGATATTTTCCTGTAGAAACTAAATAGCGAATTACCTATACACTCACTATAATTCGGCACGCCAATCTTTTTCTTGATCAAAACGGTCTAATTTAGTCGCTGGACGACTATATCATTCCCTTTAATTAGTAAACCTGAATATAATTCACGTTTAAAGACACCCAGTGAATCTAGCCGCTCGGCCTATTACACGCAATCCCCTGGATAGCACTATTTCCGACTATTAAAGGAATACTTTAGTGTTATGCAGAAACCTTATATCAACCATGACATATACACGCCTGGCTCTCAATTACTTAAGCCACGGAAAAACCTTGAACCCTCAAACAGTCAAACTGTTAAGGAGCCTCTGATTAATTCTGGTTAATGAGATTGCTGTTCAGAAATATCAGTGGCAAGGCGAAGACTGCAGCTAATAGCGCGACTATTGGCAAGATTTTCAACGTAGTCATTGATATTTAAGGACAGTAAAATCGTAATCATGAATTGATCAGAGGCTCCTTAACTTACTCCTTTTGTAAAATCATGACGCATTCATGACAAAACAATGACATTCGGCTGACCATACTTTCCGTTAGTTTCGTTTAAATCTCCATTAGTCATCGACAACAACTTTCATTCTCTATTGGAACCATAACAGGATACATTAAATGAACAACTTACTACGTGCCAGAGCATTCTATTTAGGACTATCGACACTTCTCACAATTTTGATTGCAAGCTGTAGCGCAGCACAAAGACTATCAGAGCATAAAGTAATGGAGATACACGACTCACAAAAAGGAGCTTCTCACGAAACTGCTAAAAACGCCCACTTAAAGCGCACATGGAAACGCTCTGCGCTAATAGCCAACAGCGTCAAGATTAAAGTTGGTGACAAGGAGTCTTTAGCCATTCACTCTATGAACGCTTCGATAAAAGTCGACGGTTTTCGTGCTCGCGTAGTATTAGACTATCATTTTTACAACCATCATAATCGTAATTTTGAAGCGACCTTTCAGTTACGACTGCCCAACGGAGCCAGTCCTTATTATCTCGCCTTTGGAGAATCGATCTACAGAACGGACTCGCCTCAGTTCCAAAATGGCAACTTATACAACATTTCAAAAACATCAGATATAGGCTTTGAACCAGAACAAATTCGACAATCACGTTCTAAAACGACAATAAAACTTCGCGAAGCACGTATGGTTAGTCGAAAAACAGCAGTACGCGCTTATCATAATACCGTTCATAAACGTGTTGATCCGGCGTTACTGGAATGGACTGGCAGTGGCGTATTTAATGGGCGCTTATTCCCGATTCAAGCCAAAAAACTACACCGTGTTGTCGTTGCCTATGACGTAGACTTACGTCAAACAAACTCACATTATCACTTCACTTTTCCATTGCCCAACAAAATTAAACACAAACGCATACGTTTTAACATCGCAACCATTAGAGGCAGCCGGGTAAACTTAAAAAATCACTACCAAAAAATTGCCCGGCACAACCGCACTCAGATTGACATCAAGAATCCACGCAGTTCGGCCTTGCACCTGACTATACGACGAAAATCAGTCACCGTATTGACCGGACTTAATCAGGTGACAAAACAAGAGAACTTTATACTTCGTCTAAACCCCAAACTTGCTTATCGCAACACTAGCAGCAAGCGGAGTCGGGCTATTTTTCTGGTTGATATCTCTCTAGGAAGCCAACCTGAAAGCTTTAACCGCTCTCTAAACTTATTGACACAGATACTCGCTCGCAATCAACACAAGATCAAAAAATTTGCCGTATTGTTCTTTAATGCCAGGGGTTTTTGGTGGCGACAACAATATAGCCAGAATACTTTTAGTAACCGAAAATCAATCAGCCGTTATGCAAGCAATCTAAGCCTTCAAGGCGCGAGCGACTTAGACTTAGCCTTAACTATGGGTACCCAGCACAAGCTCATCAACCCTAAGCAAGCAGACATTTACCTTCTTAGCGATGGCGCCAGCAATTGGGGGGACACTCGAATAAATACTATTGCCCGTAAATTCAAGTCTAATTTCAAGAACAAATTGTTCGCCTTTTCTACCTCTACTGTAGGCGTAAACAATTCAGTGTTGAATCGCCTTAGTTCAATCAGTAACGGCGCTCATTATACCGTTGTGAATGACAGCGCGATCAGAAAGGCGGCAACAGCTACAAGATCAGCTAGCTGGAAAATCAGAAATGTTAGCATCACCAATGGTCGAGATCTCATCATTAAAGGCAATCCAAGCCAGGTGTACCCTGGTCAAATACTGACTATCGCTGGACGTGGCACCCCAAAAGCAGGAAACATAATTAGCTTAACACTGACAAATGGGAAAAACACCAAAATCAGAAAATACCGAATATCCAAGCCCATACGCTCTACACTAGCCAATAGATCTTATGGAATTATCGCAGTAAAAATTATGGAATCATTACAACAAAAGCGTGAAAATAAGATAATTGAATCATACGCTCTACACTATAAAGTAGTAGGCCGAAACGCATCCCTACTAATGCTTGAATCAGAACGTGATTATCAAAACTATAATATAAAACCGAGTGATAATTTATTAATTGTGAGTCAGACACGAGTGTCGAAGGTAATTGCAACATTACAAGTCCTTCAGCGTAAATCATCTCGCTCTGATAAGGAAGTATTTATCACCCTACTAAACCGACTTAAGTATACTGACGGCGTTAAAACGACATTATCAAAAAAACTACAACAATTAATCGCAACAATGCCTGCGAGCAATTTTTCGATGCACTTTGATATTCCTATGGAATATAAAGCCATCCACTTATTATCCAAACAATTCTATCAAAAAATAAATAGTAACCGAAAAAGTGAAGCGATAGACATCAAGTCTAACCGAGCAACCCAACTCATCATTGACAAATATAACGAGTTATTGAAGGCAAAACAATTTTCAAAAGCAGTCGTTGCATTAAGTAGCTTATTGGAACTCAATCCAGGAAAAGTAAAAACCATGCAGCTTGTCAGTTACTATTTATTACGCATGAAACAAAATAGAGATGCCTGGTTCTTATTTCAACAGATCACGCATAAACGCCCACAGGAACCCTCAGCATATCTGGCGCTCGCAAGAATCGCCTCGGCAAATGGCAAACCTCAACTTGCAAGCCTGTACTACGAAATCCTGCTTGGTAGCCGCTGGGATCACCGATTTTCCTACTTCGCTCGTCTGGCAAGAATAGAATACACAATGCTCCTTCGAAAAACTGCTGGCATTAAAAACTCGGCTAAATATACAGGTGACGGTTCAATCAAAAGTTTTACACACTACGCATCGAAAAGATTAACTCAGCTATCCGCCACACACAATAGCACCACGACCGGGCTAGTCGTGGCAATCGAATGGAATACCATGGGGGCCGATGTCGATTTACACATCAAAAACCCTGACGGCGAACACATTTATCATGCACATCGATTAGGACGCAATGGACTTCTTGAAAATGACAATACACGAGGCATGGGTCCTGAAGTTTTTCGAACCCCCTCTCCTCTCGAAGGAACCTATAAAGTCGGAGTCAAGTACTATGGCAACAACTCTAATCGTGCGTCATTACGTACAGCAGTACTAGTCAATATCTACAGAAACCTCGGTACAGGCAACGCCTATGTGGAGCGCAAGGTCATTATGTTAGATTCTTCCGGAAAAGTAGTGTGGCTTACCCAATTTAGTATTGAGTAAGTAATTTAAAGGGGGACAGACCACGTTTTAATGATAACGTAGTTTATCCCTTTCACGAAAGTTCGTCTTAGCATGTCACGTTCACATACTGATCAAACTAGTACGACTCTTTCATTATTGATTAAGCGTGACCTATCCTAATTACATTAATGATCATGGCTAATTTTACTTGCTTGCGGCCCACTTTGATCCTGATATTTAGCATCTTTTCGTTTTCGATATGGCCTTTCAGCAACGCCCGTTAACGGCTCAAAGCTAATTGCACCAATCGACATGCCCGGCCTTAGCGCCAAAGGTAACTTACCGGAATTAAAAAATTCCAGCACTATATTTCCATTCCAGCCAGGATCTATACGATGTGCCGTCACGTGTACCATTAAACCTAATCTTGCCAGGCTCGAACGCCCATCAAGCCAGCCTACAATATCGTCAGGCAGAGTTAGTGACTCTAACGTAATACCCAAAGCAAGTTCGCCTGGATGTAAGAAAAAGGCATCATCACCTTCAAGTATAATTTCATCACTCATGATCTTATCTATTGCTGCGTTGACCTCTTCGCGGTTACCGCTTAGATCGATAAAAGGTGTTGTATGAGAACTGAACACTCTAAATCGATTGCCTAAATGTAGATCGACACTCACACCAGTCACTTGATCATTCTCTGGACGTGGAACTACCTTGAGGCGCCCTTTATCCATTTCGGCAATAATATCGCGGTCACATAATCTCATAATACAATTCTCGATTTATAGTTATTTCAACTTAAACAAAGTAAATTCAAAATATGATAACAGAGTAAAAATAGTCACTAGATCTTCAGTTCAACAAAGCAGGCCGTCAGAAAAACAAAGACAAACCCACTAGAGTTATCTGTTATAAACGACTTTAGCCGCAGCCACGATGATATTATAATATTTATGCTGCAATGCCTTAAAACAAACCTCAACTTTACTTTCATTTTTAAACTGCTTCTGGCATGAATCATAGTGCTCTGTGTTGGTACTATTTAGACGATAATAAACCCGTGCATCTTGCATCGCACTTTTTGCACTGTTGTTACAAAGAGACTTTCTTGTGTTAATAGTAAATTGCTTATAGTTTTTACTTGTCATACAGGCATTAAAGATTTGCTCCTGATACGAGTCAGTACTAACATATTTCGTTTTAGCGATACCCCCTGAAAAACAAGCTGTCAATAAAACAGCTAATAACAATATTATAAAAACTCTCATACACTCTCCTTATTTATTTATCCATTACTACTGTTATCAAGAGCCAAGATTATATCATTTTAACTCTACAACTTCACTTTTAAACGTAAATAGAATAAAACAGTATCTTTGACACGAAAAAAAAGGCTGATAAAAATCAGCCTTTAAATATCATAAATTACTCACGAGTAAGTGATGAAATACACAATAACCATTAATTATTTTCAATCACAATCGATGGGAACTTGGCGCTATAATTTTTAGCCTGCAACGACAACTTCGCCGCTGTGCGACGTGCTATATCTTTATAAATTTCAGCGATACGGCTATCAGGTTCTGCGACTACTGTAGGCTTGCCTGCATCTGTTTCAACACGAATACGAATATCAAGCGGTAAAGCACCGAGGAAATTAACATTAAATTCCTTAGCCATATCCACCCCACCATCTTTACCAAAGATATGTTCTTCATGCTGACATTCGCTACAGATATGAATACTCATATTTTCCACTATGCCAAGTACCGGCACTTCAACCTTCTCAAACATCTTAAGGCCCTTGCGTGCATCCAGTAGTGCAATGTCTTGAGGAGTAGTGACAATGACGGCACCACTAACAGGCACTTTTTGCGCCAAAGTTAACTGTGTATCGCCTGTTCCTGGGGGTAAATCGATAATTAAGTAATCAAGATTATTCCAATTAGTGTCTTTTAACAACTGCTCCAAAGCCTGGGTAACCATCGGGCCACGCCAAATCATGGGGGTATCTTCATCAATTAAATATCCAATTGACATAGATTGGAGATTGTAGCTCATCATCGGCTCAAGAGACTTACCGTCTGGAGATTCTGGCTTTCCAGAGACACCCAACATACGCGGTTGACTCGGCCCATAAATGTCCGCGTCTAATATACCTACATTTGCACCTTCCGCTGACAACGCCAAAGCAAGATTAACTGCGGTAGTAGATTTACCTACCCCGCCCTTGCCTGATGCAATCGCTATAATATTTTTAACACCATCAATGGCACTCACATTCTTTTGAACAACATGCGCATCGATCTTCCAGGAAATATCAAACTCTGCTACATCAACGCCATCAATTGCTTCGACCTGAGATTTTAATTCATCGGCAAGTTTTACCTGAAAGCTTTTAGCAGGGTAACCCAGAACAACCGTCACCTTGACTTTTGCTCCATCAATTGCAATATCTTTTACTGATGATGCAGACAGCAGATCTTTATCTGTGTTTGGATCAATATATTTTTTCAAAGCCGTTTCGACTTGATCTTTAGTTACCGCCGACATTACTAAAACCTCCAGAGAGTTTTGTTGCTTAAGCTAAAAGGGCCGCCACCAAACAAGACGTACCATGATGCCAACAAAGCATCAATTAGCTCAATAAATAATCAATTGCTGAGTAAATTAATCAGGTATTATACATGATATTTACTGGCGACGTAGTATTTCATGAAATGATTATAAAGCCCATGCTTATTTGACTAAATTACCCTCAGACAGGACTATGCACAGCCCGAATTTGGGCTATAATGAGCCCCTTATTTTCACCTTAACTTATTGAATCAATTAGAGCTAATGTCAAAAAAGAACAACAAAATTCTCGTCACCAGCGCCCTTCCTTATGCCAATGGCAGTATTCACCTCGGGCATTTGGTGGAATATATACAAACCGATATTTGGGTTCGCGCTCAAAAACTGTTTGGAAATACCTGTTATTACATTTGTGCTGATGACACACATGGCACTCCTGTCATGCTTAGGGCAGAAAAAGAAGGAATCAGTCCTGAAGAGCTCATCGATAGAATGCGCACTGAGCATTTGGCTGACTTTCAAGGTTTTAACGTCGCTTTTGATCATTATCACTCAACACACTCTGACGAAAACAAGACACTAGCCACAGGTATTTTTACCGCACTGGATAAAGCCGGTCTAATTGAGTCTAAATCAGTCGAACAGTATTACGACCCAGAGCGCCAAATGTTTCTAGCGGACCGCTTTATTAAAGGCCAATGCCCGAACGAAAAATGTGGCGCGGAAGACCAGTACGGTGATGGTTGTGAAATCTGTGGTACTACCTATGCACCGACTGATTTAATCAATCCCTTCTCTGCCGTATCAGGGGCCGAACCGGTACGAAAAAAATCGGAACATTTCTTTTTTAAATTATCCGACGAAAAGTGCCAAACATTTCTAAAAGAATGGATGCAGGGCAAACACAGTACGCTTAAAGAAAATAAGCAGCCTTTGCAAAGCGAAGCCTACAATAAGCTGGAAGAATGGTTTGAATCAGGTTTACGCAACTGGGACATTTCCAGAGATGCCCCTTATTTTGGTTTTGAGATTCCTGAGCACCCTGGAAAATACTTATATGTATGGCTTGATGCGCCTGTAGGCTACATGGCTAGCTTTATGAGTTTTTGCACTCTTTTTGGTCACGAGAAGTTTGAACAATTTTGGGGGCCTGATAGTGAGTACCAGCTTTACCATTTTATTGGTAAAGACATTTTGTATTTTCACGCACTCTTTTGGCCTGCTATGTTGCACTATGCCGGCTACCGCACGCCAGACAAGATATTTGCGCATGGCTTTTTAACTGTCGACGCACGCAAAATGTCCAAGTCTCGCGGCACCTTTATCAATGCCCGTAGTTATCTTGACTTGGGAATGAACCCAGACTATCTACGTTATTACTATGCAGCCAAACTCAATGATTCATCGGAAGATATCGACCTTAACCTCGAAGACTTTATTGCCCGCGTGAACAGTAATCTGGTGGGTAAATTTGTTAATATTGCCAGCCGCAGCTCAGGCTTTTTACAAAAGAAATTTGACGGTAAGTTGGCAGCCAAACTTTCTGATGAGGCAACGTCCTTTATTACCAAGTTCCAGCACGGTGCCGATAAAGTTGCGTCACTTTACACCGATCGTCGATTTAGCGAAGCCATACGTTATATTATGGAGCTGGCAGACAAAGCCAATGAATACGTTAATGAAACCAAACCTTGGGAAATCGCACGCGATGACTCACGAAACACCTATTTACACGAACTACTAACCGTTAACATTAACTTATTTAGACTGTTGAGCATTTATTTGAAGCCTGTAATTCCTGTTATGTGTGAGAAAATAGAAGAATTTTTACAGGTTGAATCTTTTAACTGGCAAGACAGCCAACAGCTTCTGCTTGGTCACACTATTAATAAATATCAACATCTCGCTAAAAGGATTGAGCAAACTGAGATCGATAAACTCCTTGAAAGTAACAAACAAAGTTTACCTTCTGGCAAAAGCAAACCGGAATCAAAAAAACAACCTAAAAAAACAAAGGCTAAAGAAAAAGTGAGCAATAACCCTATACCCCCAATTGAAGATACCATTAGTATCGATGATTTTGTTAAAATCGACCTGCGCATTGCTAAAATCATTAATGCTGAACATGTCGAAGGCGCGGACAAGCTATTGCAACTAACCTTAGACATAGGTCTCGAACAACGAAACGTATTTGCTGGAATTAAGTCTGCCTATTCACCAGAAGACCTTATTGGCAAACATACCGTTATGGTCGCCAATTTAGCGCCACGAAAAATGCGCTTTGGCTTATCCGAAGGTATGGTATTAGCTGCGGGCCCCGGAGGCGAAGACCTATGGATATTGAGCCCTGACGAGGGTGCGAAGCCTGGAATGAAAGTTAAATAAACCGGGGACAGACCACGTTTATTAGGCTAAGGAGCCATTGATTAAGGCGATGAAATTACGATTCATAGACATGACGAAGATTGCCGTTAATATCCAGGCTATTAGCAAGATTATTGACTCATTTGATATATAAGGATTATTAGATCGCAGTCACGACTTACTCAGAGCCTCCCTACAGGAGTTAAACTCAGTAGCTTTTTTGTTTATCACTAAATATGTGTTGTTCTGGTATGTATAGTTCTGGCTAACGACAGACTCTATCCCTTGATAGCATAATTGGGCGCTACCGTAAATTTAAACGTGGTCTGTCCCCTAATTAAGGAAAAACCGATGAGTGGTTATTTACTAATTCTAGTTAGCACCGTTTTGATCAACAATTTTGTATTGGTCAAATTTCTAGGGCTTTGCCCATTTATGGGAGTCTCACGCAAACTTGAAACCGCCATTGGTATGTCACTTGCGACCACCTTTGTCTTAACATTGTCTTCAATGACAAGTTATTTAATATATGAATACATGCTAGTCCCGTTCGGACTTGAATATCTTAAGACTATTTCATTTATTTTGATCATCGCCGCGGTCGTACAGTTCACCGAGATGTTTGTCCATAAAACGAGCCCGGTACTCTATCGTATTTTAGGAATATTCCTCCCGCTAATTACTACTAACTGTGCTGTGCTTGGCGTTGCCCTGCTCAATATTCAGGAAAAAAATGGCTTTATTGAATCAGTTCTTTACGGATTCGGTGCATCCGTTGGTTTTTCACTCGTATTAATTTTATTTTCCGCAATGCGGGAACGTATTGCAGGCTCAGATGTACCCATGGCCTTTCAGGGTAACGCAATCGCCCTGATTACCGCAGGACTAATGGCTCTGGCATTTATGGGATTTTCCGGCCTCGGAAATATTTAACGGACTCAAGTACTATTAAGCATTAGGAGACAACGGGCTCTGCCCCTTATTTATATATGTTAAGCGCCCTACTTATAATCGGTGTACTCGCAGCAGTATCAGGACTGGTCTTGGGATATGCCGCAAAGCGCTACCATGTTAAGACTGACCCCATTGTCGATAAAATTGATGCACTGTTACCTCAAACTCAATGTGGGCAGTGCAGTTTTATAGGTTGTCGTCCTTATGCCGAGGCAATATCTAAAGGCGAGGCAGATATAAATCAATGCCCACCTGGAGGTGAAGCGACCATTATGGCGCTGGCTGACTTACTCGGACAAGATGCTAAACCACTCAACCCTGAAAATGGAATCGAGCAAACTCCCACCGTCGCGGTTATCAGAGAACTTGAATGTATAGGGTGCACACTTTGCATTCAGGCGTGTCCAGTAGATGCTATTCTTGGGGCTGCAAAAATGATGCACACAGTTATTGCTGACGAATGTACGGGTTGTGATTTATGCTTATCCCCTTGCCCTGAAGACTGTATTGATATGGTTCCTGTTGAAGCTGATATTAGCGATTGGAGTTGGCCTAAACCTGATTCCGTTCTTCTCGCAACTCCCCGGAATACTAAATAGTGATTGAATCCTCTCCTAAACTCTATGAGTTTCATGGCGGCCTCGTTCTCGAGCAACACAAACAAGTATCCACTCAGGAACCTATTCAACAATCGAGTATTCCTGATCAACTGACAATTCCTTTACAGCAACATATTGGCCAAGCCGCACATGCCATTGTAAAAGCAGGCGATCACGTTAAGAAAGGACAAGTTCTTGCTCAAGAGCAAGGGTATATATCAGTCCCGATTCATGCGCCTACTTCCGGGACCATCATTGACATTTGCAAGCAACCTACCTTACATCCTTCAGGTATGACGGATTGGTGCATACTATTAAAGCCTGACCATAAAGACGAGTGGATAGAAAATTTGCCTATCCAACTTAACTACCAAAAACTCACTCCAGATCAATTAAGACGTAGCATTCAGCAGGCAGGTATTGTAGGACTAGGCGGCGCGACTTTCCCGAGTCACATTAAACTACAACAGGACACCACCTATAAAATAGATCACTTGATTATAAATGCTGCTGAGTGCGAGCCATGGATCACTTGTGATGACACGTTGATCCGTGAGCGATCAGTCGAGATTATTCAGGGCATTCAAATAATCATGCATATTCTGGACGTAAGCCGCTGCACTTTTGCGCTTGAAGATGATATGCAAGTGGCAAAAAAATGCTTGCAAGAAGTGCTCAGCAACGATTCCAAAAATGGCATTAACGTGATCTCTGTCCCGGTTAAATACCCTACTGGCGGTGAAAAACAACTCATTAAAATTATTACTGGAAAAGAAGTTCCTAACAATGGTCTGCCCAGAGATTTAGGCATAGTTTGCCATAATGTTGGCACCACCTATGCCGTCTATCGTGCAATTATATTAGGGCAAGCCCTCATCTCACGCATTGTCACCATTACTGGCGAAGGCGTTAAAAACCCACGCAACCTTGAAGCGTTAATCGGTACACCTATTGATCATTTACTCAAACAGCAAGAGGCTTTACTTGATAAAAAGCACTCTCTGATTATCGGTGGACCGATGATGGGATTTGAAGTCTCTAATTGGCAACTACCCTTAACCAAAGGTTGCAACTGCTTACTACTCAATATACGCACCCAGGCGGCTACGGCATATCCCTGCATTCGATGCGGTGCTTGTGTTGAAGCTTGCCCTGCCAACCTCTTACCACAGCAACTCTTTTGGTATGCACAAGCTCAAGACCTGGATCGAATGCAAGATTTTGAGCTATTCGATTGCATTGAGTGCGGTTGCTGTTCCTACGTCTGCCCCAGTCGTATTCCTTTAGTTCAGTATTATCGTTATGCTAAGACCGAAATATGGAAGCAAGACAGAGAAAAACAAAAATCCGATATCGCACGCAAGCGTCACGAAGTACATAATGAACGTTTAGCTAGGCAAAAAAGGGAAATTGAAGAGCGACGACGTAAAAAGAAAGAAGCCTTACGTAAATCCAAAGGCGAACAAACAGCAGAAGATCCAAAAAAAGTAGCCATTCAGGCCGCACTAGCACGTGTTCGCAACAAACAAAAAAACAATCCGGTGCAAAGTAAAAATACTGAGCACTTGAACCAAACACAAGAGCAAGCCATTACTGAAGCCGATGAGCGGCGCAAACAGATTAATAGAGAAGATCATAATGACCCTAAATAGTAGCTCTCCTCACGTTAGCAATGCACGGCCAATATCGAACATAATGCTTTTGGTATTATTAACTCTTATTCCAGGCGTTCTTACCTGGATATATTTTTTCGGCATCAGCTTACTGATTACACTCCTAATCGCAGTCCCCACCGCCATTTTATTTGAAGCATTAATGCTTAAACTGCGAGGCAGGCCTATTAAATTATTTTTAATGGACTACAGTGCCACCCTCACTGCCGTTTTACTTGCGCTATGTTTTCCGCCCTACACTCCCTGGTGGGTGATTGTAATAGCCGTCGGGTTCGCGATAGTTATCGCAAAACACCTCTACGGTGGCCTGGGACAAAACCCATTCAACCCCGCCATGATTGGATATGTCGTGGTACTGATATCGTTCCCTGCAGCCATTAATCAATGGACTGAAGTAAAGCAAGAACAACGTTTCGACGTTGGCAAAGCGATTAGCATTCAATTAGGCTCAGGCGCCGTGACACACAAAAAATGGTTCGATACTATCAGTTCTGCCACACCATTAAACTTATCTCAAGGCGATCTTGACCGTGGCCATACCTTAACTGAAGTATATCGTCACAAACCTTTTACACGCATGTTTGGCGGAAATATTGGTGTGGGGTGGCAATGGATTAATTTCATGTTTCTCCTCGGCGGAATCGTTCTCATTATGTTGCGCGTAATAAGTTGGCAAATACCGCTTGCCATGCTTGGCTCAATCGCCATCATCGCATTTATTTTTCATGTAAGTGATAGTGATTATTATCATTCACCACTATTGCATTTGTTTAGTGGCGGTACGATGTTTGCGGCATTTTTTATCGCTACCGACCCAGTCACCGCTTGCACGACCCCTAAAGGAAAAATAATTTTCGGAATAGGCGTCGGCTTAATCACCTGGTTAATTCGGACCTGGGGCGGCTACCCGGATGGCATTGCATTCGCAGTATTACTTATGAATATGAGCGCGCCAACGATTGACTATTTCACCCAACCTCGCGTGTTTGGGCATCAAAAAGGGTCAGAATAATTATGCAAAAGGCTATTACCACAGCTGTTGTACTTACTGTATTCGCCTTAATCGGAGCCGGTCTTGTCGCCGTGACACATCATCTGGCAGCCAACCGAATTGAACAGCAAATATTAAAATCCAAGCTAAAAATATTGAACAGTATTTTGCCAACGAGCAGCTATAACAACTCGCTGGAAAAAGACATCATGAAAGTCCGGTCTGTACGATATCTGGGTACCGACCAACAAGTGGATGTTTATCGGGCACGCATGAATGGCAATCCTATCGCGGTAGTCTTCGAAACCATTGCCCCTGATGGTTATAACGGCAGAATTTCGATACTGGTTGCCGTTAATTATAATGGAACCCTTGCAGGCGTACGCATTGTTACTCATCAGGAAACTCCCGGTCTGGGTGATGTTATCGAAGACCGTAAATCAGACTGGTCGCGGCGCTCCTTCGCTGGCAAGTCACTTTCAAATCCAGTAGAAGAAAAATGGAAAGTCCGTAAAGATGGCGGGGTGTTTGATCAGTTCACAGGTGCTACTATAACCCCTAGAGCAGTGGTAAAAGCGGTTCATTTGGCTCTGAAGTACTACAAGTTAAACAAGACCATGTTATTTGTAAAAAAAGAAATGCCAACAGCACGTTAATTGCGTCAGGGTAAAATAGAATGCCGACATTTAAAGAAATTGCCAAAGAAGGGTTATGGAAGAATAATCCCGCGTTAATTCAACTGCTAGGGCTCTGCCCTTTACTGGCTGTCACCTCATCATTCGTCAATGCACTAGGTCTTGGTGTTGCAACCACCGTCGTTCTTATTGGTTCAAATATTATTATATCGAGTATTCGCCATTGGGTCAGCAACGAAGTTCGAATCCCCGTTTTTGTGTTAGTAATTGCCTCAATGGTGACTATCATCGAAATTATGATGCAAGCTTTTTTATATGACTTATATACAATTCTCGGAATTTTTATTCCCCTTATTGTCACTAACTGCGCCATTATCGGTCGAGCTGAAGCCTTTGCCTCTCGTAATAACGTTTACTACTCTGCTGTCGATGGCCTCATGATGGGCGTAGGCTTTACTCTAGTGTTGCTATTACTTGGCACCATGCGCGAAATTATTGGTTCAGGTACATTGTTTGATCAAGCTGATTTATTGTTTGGTGAGTTTGGAAAAAGCCTGAAAATTGTTTTTATCGAAGATTATTCAGGGTTTCTTTTGGCAATACTTCCCCCTGGGGCCTTTATTGGTTTAGGATTTATTATTGCTGCCAAAAACGTGATTGACCGAAAACTCAAACAAAAAACGACTCAGTCTGTCATTGTAATTTCTGACAATCTGGCACCACAACAAAAATAGAAATATGATACTTGCAAAACGTACTGAAATGTTCGAACGTTTGCGAGAACATATTCCAAATCCAACCACAGAACTCAATTATGGAAACCACTTTCAGTTACTCATTGCGGTACTCTTGTCGGCACAAGCGACTGATGTCAGTGTTAACAAAGCTAGCAAAGACTTATATAAAAAGGTAAAAACTCCCAAGGCTATGCTCGAACTAGGAGAGGAAGGACTTAAAACCTATATTAAAACGATTGGCCTGTATAATACCAAAGCGAAGAATACAATTAAGACCTGCCAACAGCTAGTCGACAAACATAAAGGACGCGTTCCCAAAGATAGAGCCTCACTGGAAGCCTTACCGGGCGTTGGTAGAAAAACAGCGAATGTAGTACTCAATACCGCTTTTGGTGAACCGACTATTGCGGTAGACACTCATATTTTTCGGGTATCCAATAGAACCGGTCTGGCACCCGGAAAGAATGTGCTACAAGTTGAAAAGAAGTTATTAAAGAATGTACCCGAACAATTCCTTTTAGATGCACATCATTGGCTTATTTTACATGGACGCTACACTTGTATAGCGCGTAAACCTCGTTGCGGTTCTTGCGTCATTGAGGATCTTTGCAGTTACAAACAAAAAACTGATACTTAAATCCAGAATATTGAAAGAGACAAACCATGCTATTTAACCAAAACCGTGAACAGATCCGTCAGTATTACATCGATGTATGGCACAAGCTCCAACACAAAAAGGTATTAACACCTTTGGAAACGATCATTGGAGATGTCATTTCAATTCATCCAGAATATCACAAGGAATTGCTGGTTACTGACGAAGCGTTAAACAAAGATTACGGCGATACAGGGGATACCAATCCCTTTTTGCATATGGGGCTACATATCGGCTTACGTGAACAGGTTCAAGCCAATATACCATTGGGTATCAATAGTATATTTATTGAGTATATGCAGCGTTACGATGATCCTCACAGGGCTGAACATGAAATGATTGAGTGTTTGGCTCAATCGTTATGGCAGGCACAATCCAACAATGTACCGCCTAATGACCAAGACTACCTGGAATGCCTGCGAAAGAATTTGTAAGCCGATATAATTTCTAATTAGTTTGGCTTTCGCTGAACTTTTCATGACAACCTATGTCTTATCCGTTATAGTGCGATATTCATAAAAATACAGGTTAACAATAGCCCTTATTTTTAGAATAAAAACTATAGTAAACAAAAACTTATATTTTATTTCAGTTCATTTAATGGAGATATTTATGTCTAAGAAATCGACAATTAAACCTTTAGCTTTAGCAATCAGCGCTGCATTCGTTGGGTCTTTAGCAATGTCATCTTCAGCTAACGCTGGCGAAAATCCTTTTGCTATGTCTACTATTTCTGACAGCACGTCATTTACTATTGCAAAGAAAGACGGTAGCTGTGGTGAAGGCAAATGTGGTTCCAAGAAAAAAACAGACAAGAAAAAAAGTGGCAGCTGCGGCGGCGACATGAAAGGCAAGAAAAAAGACGGTAGCTGTGGTGGTGCCAAGAAAGGCAAAACTAAAGACGGTAGCTGTGGTGGTGCCAAGAAAGGCAAAACTAAAGACGGTAGCTGTGGCGGCAAGAAGTAAATAATTCAAAGGACTAATCCATGAACAACTCATTTAAAGTTCATGGTGCCGGCCTTGGATTAAAGCGCGAGTTTTTAGATGCGCTCAAGGACCAGTCACCAGACCAAATCGGCTTTCTAGAAATCGCTCCAGAAAACTGGATGGGGTTTGGTGGCCAGTTTTCTAAAGATCTACGGTATTTTACCGAACGCTATAATGTCACAACGCACGGACTATCATTGTCTATTGGAGGCCCAACGCCTCTGGATGTCGAATTCGTTAAAAAGCTTAAAATTTTTCTCGACAGTCATGGTATAGAAACCTATACCGAACATTTGAGCTATTGCAGTGATGATGGCCATATGTACGATTTAATGCCTATTCCCTTTACTAATGAAGCTATCCGCTATGTTGCTGACCGTATTAAACAGGTACAGGATATACTCGAGCGAAAAATTGGTATAGAGAATGTCTCTTACTATGCAGCACCCGGTCAGGAGCTGAGTGAGATCAGTTTTTTTAACGCAGTCATTGAAGAAGCTGACTGTGATGTATTACTTGACGTTAATAATATTTATGTTAACAGCATAAACCATCAATATGATGCAGTAGAATTTTTGAAAGCAATGCCCGGAGAGCGCGTTGCCTATATGCACGTTGCAGGTCATTACAATGAAGCAGATGATCTGATTATCGATACACACGGCGCAGATGTAATCGATCCCGTTTGGGATTTGCTACATAAAGCCTATGAGACTTTTGGCGTCATGCCTACCTTGCTTGAACGTGATTTCAATATTCCTGATGTCGCTGGTTTAATGAAAGAAATTAATATAATCAAAGATATTCAGCAGCAATGGTCTTCCAAACAACATGTACGCAGTATACAAGCATGAGCACCACTCCCGAATTCATAAAAAAACAATTTGAGTTTACCCAAAATATTCGAGACCCTGAAAATAGCGCAAGCCCTTCAGGTATTGAAGAACGACGAATGGCCATTTATCGGGAGCTTTTCTTTAATAATCTAGAAAGCTTTGTTGCCGACAGTTGCCCTGTTTTTCGCTCATTAGTTGACGATGACTATTGGAATGACCTTATTCGCGATTTTTTTATAAAACATCGCTGTCAGTCACCCATGTTTCTCGATATCACCAAAGAGTTTATCGATTACCTACAACAAGAGCGTGAACCAAACAAAATTGATCCTCCGTTTATGCACGAGTTAATGCATTATGAATGGACCGAACAAGCACTCTATATTGCGGAAGACAATGTGGATTTTAGAACGATAGATCCTAACGGTGATCTGCTCAATGGGATTCCGGTTATTTCACCCGTCGCATGGCCACTATCCTACAGCTATCCCGTACATAAAATAACAGAAGATTTTCAGCCCACAGAAGAACAAGCCGAACCTACATTTTTGGTCGTTTACCGTGATCGCACTTTTGCCGTCGGATTTTTAGAAATAAATCCAGTCACCGCAAGATTACTTGAACTTATTATGCAAAATGACACCCAAGCAATAACAGGTCGCGAGATACTTGAATCTATTGCACAAGAACTGGGACATGATAATCCAGATAACGTTATCAATGCCGGCACTACTATTATGCAAGATTTACAAGCCTCCGGAGTATTACTGGGAACATTAAAACCCTAAGCAGTCCGACTAAACCCAAAGACTTACCAGTAACGAACAAACCCTTCCTTTTTACATTAATTTTCTCAGTGTCTACATCGGGGCATCATATTTTTACCCTGGCAAACGGAACTTTATTGCTAGTCTACCGTCGTAGTTAGTGTGCGTAATAAATTTATAGAGTAAATGATGCACTTATTAAAATATTAGCTATTCTTCTAACCAATACACTACTACAAACCACCGCAAGGAGACCTTAATGTCTACAATTATAAATGCGGCAGTCAGCATTCAAAAATTACTCAATAAAACTAAAGTTGCTGATTCCCTTGCTCCCCTACTGATACGTTTATTCTTGTTCCCAACCTTATGGGTTGCCGGACTATTAAAATTGAACAATTTTGACTATATGGTCGGAAACTTTGCTGACCTAGGAATACCCGCACCGGCATTTATGTTGGTTCTGGTTATTTTTGCAGAACTGGTCGGTTCAGTACTTTTACTTATCGGGTTGGCTGTACGCTGGATATCAATCCCAATAATGATCACAATGTTGGTAGCAATGTTTACTGTTCACTGGACTAATGGTTGGTTTGCTGTAGCAGACACAACAGGCTGTATGTTCAATTGTGAAAAATATGAGCAAGCCGATCTTAGAAAGGAGAAAGCTCGAGAGATTCTCAAAAAGCACGGAAATTACGACTGGCTAACTGAAAAAGGGAGCATAGTAATCCTCAACAACGGTATAGAGTTCGCGACAATCTATTTCATTATGCTACTCGTACTATTTTTTAATGGCGGAGGAAAGCTTAGCCTTGATCACCTCATCGCAAGAAGATACATGGATGACGGAACCTAAAGTTACAGGGGTCGGACCTACGCAAGTGACTGATATCTAGTTTGTATTTTCACTTGCAGAGCTGATCTACACAAACGACCTATATGTCGTGTATATTTTCGCCGTATTAACCCCTCACGAGATTTTCACGAAACTTCATATTTTACTATTAAAAACAAATGCTTACGTAGGTCCGACCCCTGTAAGTTTAAAGTGCACGATTGAGTTGTCAGGCTTATAACAATCTATTCGATTGGCTTTCAATACACGACATTGTAGCTTTGAGACCTTTTCGTCAAACCCTAGGCCTGGTACTTTGTCTTCCTGCTTAGGATCTCCACGCAGTATCAACACGTATTTTTTCCGATAACGTATAGTAAACTGCCCCTTGGGTTCAAAGTTTGCGATCAAGCTTACAATTCTAAAATCTGCTGTATATTCAGATTTCTTAGCTCTAATCCGTTTTGAAGTACAGCGAATTTTACTGTTTACATTGACGCAGTTATTACTTGCTGATGGCATGTAAATACTTGGCTCGCCATTCTGATTCCATTGTCCAACATAAAGTAGTTTGCGAACATTAATTTTACGCGTCTTCTTCTTTATAGGCTTCTGTAGCGTTATGCTCTTATTTTTTATTACGGGCGTAACAATAGCGGAAAGTTGTATTTCAGTTTTTCTTATTTTTCTAAGCAATCCAGCAGCTTCAGCCACCCCATTTTTCTTTGCACGCTTGGCCCACAGCAAGGCCTCTGAGCTTTTTTTATCAACACCCTTCCCTGAAAATAGCTGACGAGCGACATAATACTGTGACAGTCCGTGATTATTTATTGCAGCCATCCGAAACCATTTGTAGGACGTTCTATAATTTCTAATCCCATATTTAGAGTCATAATGTAACTCACCAAGTCTATACCAGGCTTTATAATATTTTTGTGCGGCAGATTTTCGAAACCACTTCAAGGCCTCATCGCGATTATACTTAACCGAAGTGCCACTCATATAAGCAATGCCCAGTTTATATTGAGCACGCTTACTGCCTGCATTTGCTTGGTGTATAAGTTGTTTAGTACGTTGATCGAATATAGTGTATGAGTACACCACTGATGACGAAATAAAAATGGAAAAAGATAATACCAATGAAAAACCGAAACGAAACTCAAACCTGATCATATAAATACCACATACGGTTGCGATACAAACTGTTAATGATAGAAAATTGAATGTTAGCGTCCGTTGTTAATCATTTCCTTTAATATTGACATTGCTGCCTCATATTTATATTCTTTTTCTACACTATTGACGGTTAATACAGAAGACTACTTTATTATAGTCAATGGACTTTGATACATCTTTATTTGCAAGTAAATATATTTTTTAAATCCAGCTATACACGGCTAAGAAAATTTTTATTTGGAAAATAAGCTTTAAAGTGAGTCTTCGTTCACTTAATGTTAATTCATAGTTAACTAGTTGCCAGCAGATGTTACGGACTCATTCGCTATTGGTAGCCCAGCGGTAATAATAAACTTTGAATTGTCTGGCTTAACACATTGAATTTGCGACTTATCTACTATCCGGCAGTACAACTGTGAACTCTTTGTCACCAAGCCTAACTCTGGTATCTTTTTCTCAGATTTCGGGTTGTCACGTAGGACCAACAAATAGTTTTTACGGTAACGAATTGTAAATTCTCCCTTGGCACGAAAATCAGTAATAGTACTCATTATCCTGAAGTGCACGGTATACTCGTCAAACTTAGTCCTTATACGCCTTGAAGTGCATTGAATACTACTTTCGACCTCTACGCATTCACTGCTTACTGAAGGAATATAGTCGCTAGGGGCACCACCCTGTCTCCACGTACTGCTATAAAGCAATTTACGCACATCAGTAATATTCATAGGATCAAATTCAGGTTTATTGGCTAATTCTTTCAGCTCTCTTGCCTTTATTAACGCAAGCTTTCTTAATTGTTCTTTAGCCGCTGACTCAGCCTGAGCCAGCTCCCTAATTCGAGTCTTCGCGAGAGCCAGGGTCTTCGCCTTCGCGGCTGATTTTGTTTTTGCGATTTTATTTGCTTTAGATCTCGCTCGCATACGAGCCGCTGCCCTTGCCCGTATTTTGGCTCTGACTTTTGCTCTGGCTACTTTACGGGTACGTACTCGTGCTTTAACTTTAGCAATTTCGCGCGCTTTAGCTTTTCGCACCGCCCTAAGCTTAGTCTGACTAGAGACTCGTGAAATTTTCAACTGTATCGCACTCAACAAATCAGCTGCCTCAACTACGCCATTCTTTTTCGCTCTTGCAGCCCAAATCAGAGCACTATAATTTTTTCTGGCAACACCTTTTCCTGTAAAATAATGTAAGGCTATATAATATTGCGATTGGCCATGATTATTTTTGGCCGCTTTCATAAACCATCTAAATGCTACTCTATAATTTCGCATTCTATATTTTGAAGTGAAGTGCATTTCACCCAGGGTATACCAGGCTTTATAATAATTTTGTGCTGCGGATTTTCTTAACCAGTTTCGAGCTCTATAACGATTATATTTAACCGTTGTGCCTCGTAAATAAGCAAGCCCCAATTTATACTGCGCACGCTTATCTCCCGCTTTAGCCTGCGAAATTAATGCTTTTGTACGCTGATCGAATATAGTGTATGAATACAGTGGCGACGTTACAAAAATAAGTAACAAAATAGCCGCTATAAGGATGTTAAACTTATCTGTTAAGAATGTCATATCGATACCATTACAATAATTAAAATAATTATTTAAGGAGATTCTGACAAAGCTACGATTACATTCTTACTCTATAATTGTATATCAAAAAAGTTACGCCAGCCCCACCCTATTAGCACAACTCACTACATCCTTGATATCAAATACAACAATCACATCATCCTTAACTTAGAGATATGAATAATCGAAATGGCGTTAACCTCTATTACAAATAGTCCCACAAAATTGGTCGACTATTATGGCTACCGCAAGCTAAAAGAAAAGTGTTTTTGAGAATCCCCATTGCCTCAAGACGCAAACTTTGACTCATAATTGAGCGCATGTAAATAGTTTTTTGCCTTTATTTCAGTTCGTTAAACAACACTGAACTACATAATATTAACAAACTTGTACTGAACCTCAGCTGAAGATTTATCATGGAATTATTAGTATGTTAAATCAATAATTTATATATTTCGTGGGAAAAATACACATAAAAATACCCTGCTAGATATCACTCTCTACTGAAAGCGACACCAGGCAGGGCACTCTTTATTTTATAACCGGCTGACTAAAAACCGGTGCCTAATTGGCTTTAGTGACCAAGGAACCATAAACTAAAAGAACCATGGCCGCCGCCATGACCACCGTATCCGCCATGACCGCCATAGCTACTATGACCGCCACCGTAGCTACTATGACCACCGTATCCACCATGACCGCCGTAACCACCATGACGCCCGCCATACCCATGAGAACCACCAGAATGACCGCCAGAATGGCCACCACCACTGGGTCGAGCTGAAGCAGAGCCTGCCAAAGTCATACCCAGCACAGTAGCACCTACTAACAGCATTGAAACAACTCGCTTTTTCATTATAAATCTCCTTCGGCAACAAGCCGGATAGTAACATTATCTACTATACCTGAGACATTATGAATTATAGCTGAATGGGAAATAAACGTGGGACTGGAAAAATGTATCAATAATTGCAAAATCAATCAATATACGACCAATTAACTCAATTACCTACGCTGATTCACTGAGATAGTCGTCACCAGATAAAGGAGCAGGCCTTTTAAGACCGTAGCCCTGACCAAAATCAATTCCTATGTCAATTAATTTTTTCTTAATTTCTTCATTCTCGACACACTTGGCAACGGTCCTTATACCCATTGCGTGGGCAATTTCATTGATAGAATGAACGATAGAATAATCGACGGGGTTATCAACAATATTTCTCACCAGATTACCATCAATTTTGACGCAATCGACTGGCAAGCTTTTAAGATACCCAAAAGAACTAGTCCCATTACCAAAATCGTCTAAAGTAAAGCGGCAGCCCGTTTCATGTAGTGCAGTTATAAATTGAATGGTATCTGCATAGTGAGATATGGCGCTCGCTTCAGAAATTTCGAAGCATAATTGCTGGGGAGGCACTCCACTGCTTTTTAATATTTTGAGCACATGACTACGAAAAGTTTCAGAAGCAATACTATGTCCCGAGAGATTAATGGTACAAATACAACAGCTTTTTAAATCTCTTTGCGACAATAGTTCAATTGATTTGTCGAATACCCAGCGATCTATATCTTCAATATGATTGTATCGTTCCGCGGCAGGTATAAATGAGTTAGGCAACACAAGATCGCCCTTTTCGTTCCGCATTCGTACCAGCATTTCAAAGTGTTGTTCGTTACTATAATTTTCATTAAGAGCAACCAATTCCTGCTGGTAAAGCACCATACGACCTTGTTTCATTGCAGCCTGCATCTCACTTAACCATTGAAACTCAACACCTCGTTTTTCAGCAAGTTCTTCAGTATGCTCATAAACGTGCAACATGTTTTTGCCACTTTCCCAGGCTTTGTGACATGCCACGTCAGCAGCCTGTAATATATCCATCACTGTGAGACTAGGACTATCCAGCACGATCAGACCAATACTAAGATTCGCTGAAAATATTTCGTCGCCCCACTTAAATTTTAATTCTGCTGCTGAGACCAGGATAGATTCGACAATAGTCTTTGCTTGGCTCAATGGACACTTCTCTAATAACAATCCAAAACTTTCACCACCCAGGCGAGCCAACGTATCCGTCTCTCGCACACGAGCTCTAAACTGCTCTGAGAGCTGCTTCAACAATGCATCACCCGCTAGGTGACCAAATTTATCAATCACGATTTGAAATTCGTGAAAGTCGACATACACGACCGCATTTTCGGTTTTACCATCGTAAGACTGAAGTAAATTTTCCAACCTGGATTCAAACTCACGACGATTATATAAACCTGTTAATAAATCGTGCTTCGCTTCATAAGCCATCTTCTTGGCCATCTCACGTATTTCAGTGACATCATGAAAAACAATAACTGTCCCGCCTGTTTTACCTTGATGATCTCGAATAGGTGCCATAGTCACTTCGAGAAAATATCGATTTTCCTCTTTATTTTTTAGCACTGCATCGTGAATCACTACTGCATGCGGTTTTTCTTGCTTGATAATGGAATAAAATGTCTTTTCAACTGGCTCACCGATTCGAGAAGTCGTTATATTAAAGATTTGAAACAAAGGTAGGCCGCGGGCTTCAAACAAACTAGAGCCGGTAATAGTTTCGGCCGCTTCATTCATATATTCTACTATGCCGGTAATATCAGTCGTAATTACTCCATCACCAATAGACTCAAGCGTCGTTTGTATGCGCTCTTTTTCTCTTGTTAAATCATCACGTGCGTGGACCAACTCAGAGATATTCCGTGCCACTCCCTCCAGCCCCATTAGATCACCATCAGCATCATAGAAAAAATGGGCGCTGATCGCCGCGGACAATTGCAAATTATTCTTGTCAATCAACAGCACTTCAAAGTTATCCACCCGCCCCATATTACTGCGTAACTCCGCAACAAATACGTGCCGATCTCTATTATTAGCCAAGTAGCGAGTAAAGCGTGTCCCCACTATTTCTTTCATGGAGTAACCCAGAAGCTGTTGTACGGACGGAGATATTGAGGTTATTTTTCCGGCTGAATTAACTCGAAAGAAAGTATCTTGCATATTATTTAGAATCGAAGCAAGCTCCTGCTCAGATTCTTTCACGCGATCCTCTGCAGATTTTCGCTTGGTAATATCTTGAACAATCCCCGACACTAACACTACTTTACCTGTATCAGTACGATGCATTTCAGCCTGTTCATGCACCATTCTTACTGAACCATCGGCCATAGTAATTCTATGATCAATGTTAAAGGGCTTTTCATGATACAAAGCATCATTAATCGTTTCTTTTACAAACTCACGGTCTTCCACGTAGACCCATTGAAGAAACCACTCAATATCAATAAATTCTGGTTTTTTATCCACGCCAAAAATATGAAAAACTTCTTCCGACCAGGTCATTATATTACGCTCAACGTCCCACTCCCAATTGCCTATATGTGCAATCTCCTGCGCTTTCGCCAAACGGTATTCACTACGCCTCACTTTTCGATCAAGATTTAGTAGCCGTACCAAAAAGATAGCCAATAATACTATTACCAGAATAATCACGATAATTAGAGTCTGATATTGCTCGATTAAATCTGAAAATGTAATTTTTCCAAGATCTTTATAAGGCCCAACCTTAAGACGCATATACAGTTCATGAACAGCCTGATAATCCAACGGCACGGTCCAACCATGAATATTAGCCGCAACTGCAGCAGCGTCGGTATGTTTAAGCTGCAACAACGCAATCACAATTTTAGCGGTCAATTCTGAGGGTGCGATTCTGGTTTTAGCAAAAGGCCATTCGGGGTATAGATGAGTACTCACGAGCTGAGGAAAACCAGGATGTTTCTTGGCACCCACAATTTTAAAGTCACGAATATTAATTTTACCGGCACGATGTAAACGTTCTAACACTCCAGTACGGAAGGTTCCTGCATCGACCTTGCCATCGCGAACAGCATAAGCAACCTTGTCGACCGGAAACCCCGAAAATAGTAACTTACGAAAATCTGAAAACGGATCTACACCATTATTAAGCAGTTCATCCCAAGTCATCCGAAAACCTCCAAAAGCATGCCGCTTGACTGCCATAAAGGTTTTATTTTTTAGATCAATAATACTTTGAATGTCTTTACGCCCTGCTCGAGTAAAGATCACCGCGCCAAATTGAGTTAGGGCATGCCCTTCACGCTTAGTGACTAAGGTTGTAATACGAGTGACATGAAATAATGCTTCGATTTCTACATAATGCCCGGTATTAGTTAAAACATAATGCAAAGTCTCTTCTTTCAGAGCTTTAATCATTTCGGGATGTGTAAGAGGAATAATCTCAATCTGGTAATCAGGAAGGACTTCACTAAGATAACGGGCAGTAGGATTCCATAGTCGAAGAGTTTGCTCAACCCCTCGAAAAGCCAGGACGCCTAATCTAATTTTCTGTTTATCTGCCCAAAGAGGCGAAACACTCAGAAATAACAAACCTAAAATGAGTAATCGACGAAACATCCTCTCGCTAACTCTACGTAATTCCCGGCAGGTTATCCTTTGCCTAAACCAAGTTCCTGATAACAGGAGTAAATATTTATGTGCTCCACTGAAACTTATCCTGCTCCACATGACAACTCACAAACCCTGAGCCTTTACAAATCAATCCAGGCTCATTGACTATAACTAATGAAAAATTTCAATGCACTAACTTTACGACAACATGAACGGCTCAGTATAGTTTAAGATCTTAAACCTAATAACTCTATCTGATAACCATCAGGATCTTCCACAAATGCACAAACGGTTGCGCCTGCATTCATTGGGCCTGCTTCCCTAATTACTTTGCCACCTTTATTTTTGACATCATCACACGCCTGATAAACATCGGCGACTTCGATAGCAATATGGCCAAAGCCGTCGCCCACATTATACGCGTCAGTATCCCAGTTATAAGTCAACTCAATCACTGTTTGCTCTGACTCCTCACCATAGCCCACAAATGCTAAAGTGAACTTGCCTTGCGGATACTCTTTTTGGCGCAACAAAGTCATGCTTAATACTTTGGTGTAAAATTCTATTGAGCGCTCAAGATTCCCAACACGAATCATAGTATGTAATAGTCTCATACCATCATCCTTACCGTTTTCGGTTGGCAATACGCAAACGTAGCGCATTTAACTTAATAAAACCTTCAGCGTCCTTTTGATTATACGCCCCCTCATCATCTTCAAAGGTTGCGATCGCTTCATCAAATAAATTATCTGTAAGTGACTGACGCCCCACAACAATAACCGTACCTTTATACAGCTTCAATCGTACTTGCCCATTAACAGTCGTTTGCGACGCATCAATCATCGCTTGCATCATTTCACGCTCAGGACTCCACCAATAACCGTTATACACCATAACGGCATAACGAGGCATAAGTTCATCCTTTAAATGTGCTACTTCTCGATCCAAAGTTATGGATTCGATTGCCCGGTGTGCACGCAACATAATAGTGCCACCCGGTGTCTCATAGCACCCACGCGATTTCATTCCGACATAACGATTTTCAACAATATCATCACGTCCAATACCGTTTTCACCACCGATTCTATTAAGTTCGGCCAGTAATGTCGCAGGAGTCATAGGCTCGCCATCCAGTGCTACTGGATCACCCTGTTGATAACTCAGGGTAATATACACAGGCTCATCAGGCGCATCTTCCGGGGCTACAGTCCAACGCCACATATCCGCCTCTGGCTCAGCCCAAGGGTCTTCCAAAACACCACCTTCATAAGAAATATGCAACAAATTAGCGTCCATAGAATAAGGAGACTTCTTGCCTGGCGTTTGATCTACCGCGATTCCCGCCTTGGCAGCATAATCCAGTAATTTTTGACGAGAGTTTAAATCCCATTCGCGCCATGGGGCAATAATATGAATATCTGGCTTTAGTGCATAGGCGCCCAGCTCGAAACGGATCTGATCATTGCCTTTACCAGTCGCCCCGTGAGAAATAGCGTCCGCTCCGGTCTTATTGGCAATTTCAACCAGCCGTTTGGCAATGAGTGGGCGCGCAATTGAAGTTCCGAGTAAATACTCGCCTTCATAGATAGTATTCGCCCTGAACATAGGGAACACATAATCGCGCACAAACTCTTCACGCAAGTCCTCAATGTGGATTTCCTTGATTCCATAGGCCTCGGCCTTTTTACGCGCAGGCTCCAGTTCTTCCCCTTGACCAATATCTGCTGTAAAAGTAACCACTTCGCACTGATATTCATCTTCGAGCCACTTGAGAATGACCGACGTATCCAGTCCTCCTGAATAGGCCAAAACCACCTTATTAATTTTTGACATGAAATCTCCGCATACTGTACTGAATTTTGGCGTATTTTAGCACTGAAAATCTATAAACAGCCACGATTATTGTTGATATTTAATGAAAGATTTGGGTATAAAAGAGGCAGTTATTAAGAGCCAGTACATAGAGCCTGATAAGGCAAACGAATATCTGTCCGAAAGGAAGTGTTGACCAACAATTCTGTTGTGATCTCTTTCAAGTGACTAGCAATTTTAATAGGGGCATACGCTTAACGGTAGCATGTGTTTAAAGGAGTCGGAGTCGGTTGCTGAAAGCAATTGAGCCTGACCCACTTCCATACTAAGGTGAACGCCAATAAATATGCTAATACTTGCTCTACCACAGTTCAGACATTGCTCACATTCACAACTGTGTTATGTATTCACAATCTCATACGTTTCAATATCACTGATCTCACTCGCTCGACACTCTCTAATTCTATAAGCACCCTTCAACGAATTCAACTTCCGGCTTAAGACCTGCACGAATATACTGTATTTTATTTTCATAATACTCATAGAGTATTGCTTTGGTTTTGTTTGGGTTATTAAAGACGAAGTAATATCCAGCGGGATCATATGTGTGTGTTTTAATGTTAACATTCAGGTACATTTTTTTAACATCTTTCAATTTAAAAGAAACAGGGATATTAAGAATAGTAGGATTATTAATTCCAACATCTACCCTCTTAACCTTTCCTTCAACTATCATGAAAGACACTTTCGGAAATCTTTTAAAAGTTACATAATAGCAACCAGTTTCGTCACGATTACTTTTTCTAGCCTTTTCTTTTAATAGTTTTTCAACCTTTTTAATGTCCGTACCGAATTCAATTGGGCCATAAGAATTGTAATTTAACACTATTTCTTCAGCGAAGACCAAGGACGACATAATCAACATAAAGGACATCAATATTAGTTTTTTCATTTGCACCTGGACATATTGATTTTTTACCAAAATAAATTTTACGGTCAACCTACTAGCTTACATTCTATTATAATACACTCTCGTGGCTGATAGAGATCACTACGCTCCCCTTTTTTCGGCCTGTATCGACATATTCGTGAGCCTCTGCAGTTTTATCTAAAGGATAAACTCTATCAATAACCGCCGCGATATCTCCAGCCTCAACACGATCACTTAAAAACTGTAACGCCTCTCTACTTTCGCCTGCTGCGCCACAAATCAAGTTCTTTTTAACAAGTGACAATAAATTTGTTAACAAGCTAGCAGTAATTAAAATCAGTTTTCCGCGTTTTGCTCGTAATTTCTCACATTGGCGTGTCGATAAATTTCCGACCGCATCAAGAATCACATCGTAAGTTTTGTTGCTTTTGGTAAAATCAGTTTTTGTGTAGTCGATTACCTGTTTTGCACCGAGGGAGTTGACCAGGTTAATATTCGATGTACTGCATACTGCAGTCACCTCAGCACCATAATATGCTGCCAACTGTATTGAAACAGTCCCTACCGCTCCAGAGGCTCCATTGATTAGAATTTTTTGGCCTCTTTGAATATTAGCATTTTCTCTCAAAAAATGAACAGCGGTTAATCCACCAAAAATTACAGCAACCGCTTGTTTATGGCTTACATTATTCGGCTTCAATACCAGTGCTGACGTTTCAGGTAAACAGATGTATTCTGCGTTGGCTCCTAACTTCATCCCTGCCGTTCCGTATACCCTATCACCTTTCTTAAATAATGTGACTTCTTGACCTACTGATTCTATTTCACCAGAGAGATCCATCCCGATAATCGACTTTCGTGGCTTGGTTAAACCAAACGCCAATCGTGTTAATAACCAAAATCCGCGAGGTACCCGTGATGCACGAAGACGACAATCGCCCACAGTGACAGCGGATGCGTGGATTTTAATAAGCACTTCATTATTTTTTGGAACGGGCTTTTCAAATTCTTTGAGATTAAGAACATCGGCGGCACCGTATTCTGTCCATGCTATTGCCTTCATAAATTCCATTATGACTCAATCACCTTTTGCTATTGCAGTGCTAACCTTCTATTCAGGCCACTATCATTCTGAGTGATAATTCATGTAAGAAGTTACCTAACTCCTATTCTAATATAAGTGATTGCCATTAATTATAGACTCCTACACAAAAAAATCTGCAAGATTTTGGAGGGATCAACAATCGCTCTTGCGTCGTCTGAAGCGCCTACTATTGGCGCCTATCTTCGCGCATCACTATAATTGTAACTCTAATCTCTTGGGCCGGCACCAAGGTCACGATTAAATTCCAATAGATTTTCATAACAAGCAATAGCATTGGGATGTTGGGCACCCCCTACTAATATACAATCTATTCCTGCTGCCATAGCACCCCCCAGATCTCTCCGAATAGAATCGCCGACCACCAGACTCTGATCTTTGCTTACCCCAAGCTGCGTTAACACCCATTCAAACGGCTTCGGAGATGGTTTTACCATACCATGATCTGACGAGAAAGAAGATACTAGAAACAACTCACTTATCCCTAACTTGTCAAATAAACGTGTCCAACTAACTTTGGGGGCCCAAATATCGATAACCACTGCAAGCTTGAATTTTTTACGTAGTGCATGAAGAACGTTAATATACTCATTCGGTATATATCCGATTTCGTGCCGAGCAAATGTCTGAACTAATTTAGGGATTTCATCCTCAGGTACTTCTTGAGTTGATACCACTTTCAAAGCCAACTCTACTGTCGGAAAAGAGTGCCTGTAGCTCTCATCAGGATACCGTTCATTCAAATAGGAATAGATTTTTCTGATAAGAAAATTGATCTCTTCATTTGAAATTTTCCCTCCAATTTCCTGATAATATATTGAAAAATCTTCGGACTCTCCAAAATTATCTTCGCCAAACATGAACGTACCGTTCATGTCTAGCAACAACACTGATTTGTGTAAGTACACATTATTCCTCTTTGACCATTAACGCAACGGTCTACTTTTGAAAATGGATCTATTACATTTTGGCATAAATGAAGTAAGTGCGAGACCAGAGTCAAACCCCAAAGCAGGTAGCGATGGCAAGGCCGACACCGTCGTTTAGCACACGATTAAACTTCAAAACCTTTGCCGAGTATATTTTTTAGCTTTCTTGGGATGCAACTAGTGATGCGTATATCATCACATTTATTAAAAATAGCAAAACGATTAACGATTTTTGTAAACTCTGGGACAAATGCATCTAAACTAATTTCTTTAGATTCCAGGTATAAATGAATCAATTCAAAACATCTTGTTTTACGATGAGCCTTGCAATCGACTCGGCCAACCAATCTATCTTTATAGAGAATAGGCAAACTGAAATAGCCATATTTACGTTTTTCTTTTGCGGTATAACACTCAAGCTTATAATCGAAATAAAATATTTGTTTAACTTTATCGCGATGAATAATGGCATTATCAAATGGTGATAAAATTCTAATATTTTTACTCGATCGACTTATCTTTGCATCAAGAACTGACTGCGTGGCGTAAACCGTTGGCATACCTTCTACGAAACATTCAATCAGTGACCCTTCTTCAACTTTCTGATACAAAACTTCACCGAGCGTTTTCCGTAATGAACTTCCCGACCTTAAGTGTGTTAGTTGTTTGAGCGTAGTAAATCCATTTGCTTTCAATGATCCGTCAATCAGGTATTCCGAAAACTCTGATAAAGATGGCTTACTGATGTTGATATTGTCCGGCAGTACTCTTTCGGTCAGGTCATAGACCTTTTCCATACCATTGCGGCACGCTATCATCAGATCACCTTGCATAAAGAGCTTTTCAAGAGCGCGTTTAGCAGGCTTCCAATCCCACCATTTTGAATCACGACTTTTTGTCGATTTAAAATCCCGTGTCTTAAGCGGGCCTTCGCTTCGAATTCGTTCAAGCACATGACGTAAGTGTTTAACTTCCACGTTCATGAAATAAGAAACCTCACCACGCTTGATCGCCAACATCTGCGGTAGAACAAAGCGATAATCTTTCATCGGTAAATAAGACGCCGCGTGAAACCAATATTCGAAAACACTTCGATCTCGGACCAGCTCAGCCAGGTAGTCGGGTTGATAGTCAGGGATACGCGTCCAGAGAGTATGATGATGGGCACGCACAACAACAGAAAGTGTATCAATTTGAATGTATCCCAAATGCTCAATTGTACGCCGGGTTGCCTCGACACCTTTACCAAAGGGACGCGTTGTTGTAAGACCTTGATGATTCAATGTAATTAGGCTCAGTTTTTTATGCATAAATAAAACCTAGCCCCAACCCAAAGAAATCCCCTATGCCTAATTCAGACACAATTTTACGACTAAAACCTAAAGGGAAACACCTAAATTGATTGCTATGCGTATATCGGCAAGCCACTCGACCACCCTTTAGCCATACCATTTACAACAAGTGCATAATCAGTATTCTTACTATTTTCATTTCTTATCTTACTTTCATTTTTATCCGTATGAAAAAGAGATGATGCAAATTGACGAGCACCCATTGTAATACCAGTTGTTTTAGCAAGCCGTATTTTAGTAAATTTTTGGAAAACTGATTCGATACTACCATCATAACTTTCAAGAATATTGGCTAAGTGCCACGCATCTTCGATTGCCTGGCAAGCCCCCTGACCTGAAGTCGGTAGTGGTGCATGGGCCGCATCACCGATTACTAAAACATTGTCCCGATGCCAGGTTTCCATTGGGTTGTGATCGTGGACATAAATTTTATTGATCCCTTCTAATGGCGTATTTTCAATAATGGTCCCAATTGGCACCGGCCAGTCTTTGAATAATTCGAGTAAATCTGATTTGTATTTTGAAGGATCTCTATCACCAACCTCACGTGTAGTCACGCCTCCAGCCCAATACGCTTTTGTCGAGGATATGGGAACAATTCCAAATCGTGCGCCTACCCCCCAATAGTCACTTACTTCAATGTCCGTAAATAGCGGAATAGTAGTTTCATAAACGCCTATCCAGTTGATGAAACCTTGATACACGGGTGTATTGTTACCATTAACATACTCTCTTGTCACTGAGGCCATACGACCATCTGCTCCAATAATTATATCTGCAGTGTCTACGACACCATCATCAAAATGAATATTCGTCAATCCGGCCGGAGAAACAGCTAATTTTTTTATATTTTTACCGTACCGTACTTCAACTCCACACTGATTCAAGCGTGACTCTAGAATCATCATTAAGTCTTTTCGAAGAATGGAGAAACTGGGACTCCCCATTTTTTCATCTAACTGGCTAATATCGAGCGAACCTAAAGCAATACCCTTATCGGAAAAACGATTCATTTTTGCTAGTGCTCCTGACAAAAGAGCAACGTCATCAAGCAAGCCCAGTTCTCTCAATACAAAAGAGGCGTTAGGCCAGCAGACAATGCCTGCCCCTATATCACTTCTTTGAGTATCGCGCTCATAAACCTCTACATCAAATCCCTTTGCCTTTAATGCAATTGCAGTACTTAAACCACCAACACCAGCGCCCAATATTTTGATATTCAATTTACTCTCCGTAATTTATTTTTTGTTTGATGGTGCTATGGTAGTGCCGCCAAGTTTAGTCGAAGACCACATAAATTTGGTCAGCTCATACGACATTGTTAGTCGGCAGCCAACGACGTTTTTCGTATAAGCTGTCGACAAATCCAGATTTCCCAAACGATGAAAAACATCAATGCGATACGTTCTGCGAGGCCCGGTGCCACCTTTACCTGTATGGCAATCACAAACAACATCATAGCGATGGCTGTACTTATGGATAACACCTTAGAAAACAACTGATGCCTATGCCAGCGACGATCTCTTCTAAATTCGAGTGTAAAAATAAATAATGCTGCAAGCTCAAATGTAAATGTGACGCTGGCACTGGCGCGGTGAAGACGCCCTATAACACTAAGAGCCGCATCGGGAGCATCAATGGGAAACAGCGCCGTCAGTAAAATACCTACTGCTGCAAAACCAAAAGTCAGCGTAGCCCAGTTGCGTAAGCGTCCGGGACGCAGTGCGCCACGTAAACCCAAAACCAGGGCCAGATTACCACAACCGTGAATAAAGCCTCCCGCGATAAAAACCCGACCCAGTGACTCGTTGGCCAGATTACTGACATACTCGTTCATCCAATCGAAGTTATTGATTTTCGAATGCACGACAATCAGAGATGTCACGAGTGAAACCACCCCGAAAAGACCGAGCAGCCCATAAATTCTTACTGACGGTGGAAAAGACTCTACTTTTTGCATTATAAATCTACCGCCTTCATTGATCATTTCGATAATAGAGAGTCTCTTTTCATTATTATCGAAATTCTGGAATATTCATACACTTTATTCAGGAACGGCTTTCGATTCATATAGACTCTCGACAATCGTATTCATGAATAGTTGGGGTATCGAACACCCTGAGACGTTTTTTGAGATCAGCGTGGCGCTGCGACCAGTTGAATATGCATGAAAATACGATAAGTAAATCACAAAACGGCAATTAGTATCTAAAATTACTATATTGAATCTGTGTTCGCTTAAATGCGAATGGGCTTGCTAAGATTTATCGAGAGCTTTACGCCACAGTCACTTGTTAGCCTACTTTTCGTCATCATAATCAACTAACACCAAGCACAGCTCTTCGTCTTGTTGTGCTATTACCCCCAAAAGCCTCATATGGTGCGATACAAGTCTTACGGGTAATAATTCTGTGCTTCAGTTTCGAAAGTACTTGAAATGTCTGCTACCACAGGGTCTGGTTTATTAAGAATTTCCCAAATATTTTTTCATCATGTTGTTTTCTGGGCTAAAAATCTATCTAAAAGATAGATCCCATCTAGGCCCTCTCCGCTTCGAGATGAAACTAAGTTATAACCATATGACACATTCTCAATAGCAGAAAGCATTTCGCTTGTTTTCCAGACTCTTCCCTTGCGACATCTGCGTCGAAACCTATCAGTTACAAATAATTTTAAGTCACCATTTTCCGCTTAAAATTTTGAAAATTTAACAATTGTTGCTGTAGCAAGATTTATTTCAAGCACTATGAGTCTCTTTTTGGATTATTTTATATCCATAATTTTGTGGTGAAGGCTAACGCCTACAGTCAACCGCTGTGATAATTACTAGTTTTAGTGTTGAAATTTTCGAAGTCGGATTACATGGCCTTGTTATACCAAATTTTGATTCAGTAATGCTACCCGTGACCATATAATGTCCGGACACACATACTACTCCAATACGGTCCCGCATGGGATTTTTTTTAGCATCAACATAATATTTAAATAAGTGAAGAAAGCTCTGCAGATTTCATCCAGATACGCCGCCCATCTTTCAATTGAATATCGCTAGAGAAGTCATTATTTTCAATACTAAAGTATTGAAATATTTTATCTGTCTCAGTATCCAAGCGTAAAGTCGCCCAATCACCCTCGTAAACAGCATATAAAAAGTTGACAATTATGACTGTCCATTTTTTTTCAGAGTGATAAATCCCAAATAAAAATTGTTGATGTATAAATGAATGTAAATCAGGTATCTTTCTAATAACATCATTTCGATGCAAAAAATTAGCGGCTGAAAATTCTTTGAATTTTTGGCGCTTCATCCTTGCATATACAGCACTTAATGTAATCATCTATAATTTCCCATCTAAAATTAATTTATTTTCCTCTGTACCCTGCACGACAGCAATATCAGTTGCTTCGATACCAGGTATATCAATTAAAGCAACTTCTGCTACTAAATCATCGTTGGAGCTACTATGTTTTGCTCGTCTTACCATTTGCAACCTCCGGTTCTATTAACTTGAGGTTTATGCATTATCGGGGTAGATTCCATACTAGAGTTAAACTTACTATTATCCTCTACTTTTTTCCCAAGAATCTAAACTATCATGTACTGTAGGTATTATTACTTTATCTAGCAACGCAATTTCAAATTTCTGACACAAATTCCTTGTACCATAGTTATTATAACCAGGCTCGCTCTTTTTGTTGTAACTAGAGATTCGTGTGGCTGAATGGGCCATCATTAAATTTCTAATTTCACGTTCAGTTAGAAGATGACTAAGGAAGCATCCCCATCCATCTTTTCCCTTTACACCATTGAACTCCTTATCAAACAATACATGTTCAATTAGTTGGACAGCCCTTGCGCTAGGAAGAGGAGTTAATTTCATCTGCTTGGCCATGAGATAAACACAATCAATTAGCTCTACTTTATTTAGTCTAACATTCATACCTTAACCACATAGCATCGCAGTTAATCCACCAAGTTTAGTCGGTGACGTGAAATTCAGGCAACGTTCAACCACCTTGTATTATCTAATTTCACCATTATCCCAATATAATGTAAAGTGAAGCCCGCAACCTGTTACTAGCAAGTTACCGGCTCAGTCGTCGTCTGATTAACCAAAAGTCTTACAGGCCGTTAACTACGAAGACTCTAACGCAATCAATATCAGTTTGATTTTTAACTCGAACAGTCGAATGCATCCAAAGGGTTTATGCCTTCTGGGTGCATAAAATGCTCAAGCCCGAATTTAGCAAGGCTGAGTCCAAATGACATACCTTAAGCAGAGTAAAGCTATCATTTTAGAAATACGCTTACTTATACTGACTCGTCGAATTTCCAGAACCTGGTGCGCCTAATAATCAAGAGATCACCGCATTAGTCAGAGTGGCTTTAAACGTTATGCTATACGTTTTTATATTTACCATAACTTTAGTTTTTTAAATACAAATTCGAAGAACACTAATAACAGTGAACCAATAAATGCAAAAAGTAAAAACTCCATTAGTGCGAACAACATAGTTAAGCCCCATAAAGCTTCACTTGGTTCATTATACCAATAGGCCAATAACGCTGCCTCTGAAACAAACAAACCAATAATGTAATAAAGTCGCTTTCGACCATTTTTATAATAAAATTTATCACACAATGCTGCAACTATAAGCACAAAAAGTGATATGAAAATAGCGTGAGCTATTTCTTCATCTCTCGTACTTGTGAATGTAGCGGGAACTATTACTAGACCCGCTATAAACATTGGCCAATTCATATTGTCATATGCGTTCTTGCCAATTATTTGGATTCTTTCTTACGTGCATGACTGCAATCACTGTTATAGACTCATCTTGCTCCATATAGAATATTCCATATGGAAACTTGTTAATGAATGCACGCCTTAAGCTTCTGTGGACAATTGGAAACATTTTTGAAAATTCTGCTATTTTCTTTAAGGATTCAGTAAGCTTAATAAGAAATTCTTCGCCTAATCCTATTTGGTTATTTTCATACCACTTGTAGGCGTAGTCAATATCCAACTCCGCATCCCTGCGAATAGTAATTCTCTTCATTATTTATTCGATATCCTTTCTCTTACTATGTCCCAATTTTCACCCGCATCTTTGTCAACTTCAAACGCAGCCAATCGCTTGTCTAGCTCAACTCGCTGCTTATCTGTAATTGGGACATTATTCTGATCCTGTATCACACTATCCCAAAGTTCATCGATGAGTTCTATTTTATCAGCCGTACTAAGGTTGTGTATTTTTCCCATATTGAAATCTCTTGTGGTGTATAGCTATATTTTAGCTCAATATGACGTTCTTTTTAACCATTATAAGTCGTGATATTACAAGCATATAACGCTTAACGTCTCAGCGAACGATTGTGAGCGCGTTAATGTGATTGTTAGGTAGTTACGCAACTACGCGTTGATGTAGAAGTCTTGGAGAATTAAGCAATCTTTCAAAGTAATGTAGCAACAACAGAGTTGCCTCCCATGAAATGATGCTACAAGAAACTCAATCAAGGGATTTTTAACCACTAGTTTGTCAAACCGCTTTTGCATTTGTGAGAGTTGTGACTCCTTTTTCGGCTAGCAAACTAAAAATAGAGTCACTCCACGCATTCACATTTATTGTTAATGCAAATAACTTATGTGGTATCGCTCCATTGGTGCTCCGAGTGCCCATGCTTTACACAAACTACCATATTAGCTAAAGCCTTGTTCTCACAACCGGAATAACTACATTGTATGTCGGATAGCCCACCATGTTGAGTAATCAACCATTCCGACAATGCAGAACTCATATCGTAATTAAGCCAATTTTTCGAATCACTAATTTTGAATGCCATATCGGCACGTCTGTCCATCGGACCACCTTCTTCGATAATCCAATGTTGGCCACAATCGTTACACACAAATAATTCTACCCACAGTTTTGTACTGTCACCAAGCTTGTTAAAATTAGCAATAAAAATTTCTCTAGTCGGTAGCGCTGCTGTACATTCACTTAGTGAACTACAATTACACATAATTAAATATCCCGGAACACTCTGTCACGCCTCTCATTCATCTTGGTCTTTATTCTTTATAATTCATATCACCTTACGTCATTGCAGCACCCTAACGTGCTCAGAGCATACTGACTTCCCTTCCAGGATCAGTTGCAGGGAATAGTGACCCTATGTTTTACTCTGAAAAAAACGGGCAACCATTCACCGTCTACTGCATTTTTTTGTTATAAGGGCCGAATTCATATACTAAGTGCAACAAATCTCCCATTAAAAGAGGCAACCTGCAATACTGGTAGTTTTTCTCTCCCGCCAAGAAGTGAGAAACTATGAATAAGTATAAACAGATTACCTCAGAGGAAAGGTATATAATTTCACACCTCAAAAAGCAAGGACTAAATCCTTCTGAGATAGCTCGCCAACTAGGCCGCCATCGCAGTACCATTTACCGAGAAATCGCACGGAATAGTTGCTGGATCACCGACGGTGCCTATCGCCCCAGCAAAGCTCAACGCAGAACACATGCTCGCAGGGGACGTTCCAGGCGTAATCGACATTACAGTGAAGCTGATTACGGCATTGTACGACACTTACTCGAGGAGAAATGGAGCCCGGAACAAATTATTGGGTACCTCCGTAAAAACAAACAGTATGCTTTCGGTCATGAAACCATATACCAATACATATGGCGTGACAAATCGAACGGTGGTGACTTATGGACTCACTTACGCTGCGCTCAGAAGCGAAGGCGTAAACGATACCGATCCTATGACAGCCGTGGTCGACTCGCTACCAAACGCAATATATCTGAGCGCCCAGCGACTGTCGAAACACGCCGCTTTAAAGGTCACTGGGAAATCGATACTGTCATGGGCAAAGGTTCTCTTGATTGTATCGTGACTCTCGTCGAACGCAAAACAGGGTTTACGGTTATCGGCAAACTAAAAAATCGCACAACCGCCTCATTAAACAAGCGAACAATAAAACTCATTAACAAATTACCGAAAGCGTTCAAAACTATCACAGCTGACAACGGCACTGAATTTCATCAATACAAAATCATTGAAGAAGCCACTAGCACTCAATTCTATTTTGCTAACCCTTATCATTCGTGGGAAAGAGGAACTAATGAAAATACTAACGGGTTAATAAGACAGTATTTACCTAAAGGCACGTCAATGAAATATCTCACTCAACAACAATGCAACGTCATTGCCAATAAACTTAACTCACGACCTAGGAAACGACTAGGGTTTCAAACACCAGAGGAATGTTTTTATGATCACTAATTACTTTTGTTGCAGTTCAAGCTTGATACTAAGAGGTACTTTAATCATTAATTAGATTCAAGCCCAACACACTATCCTTGGTGGCGAGTGTCGCCATTGACCCAAACTGAGAAAACATAAATAAAGCGACCTCGTTATTTGCTGACTCATGTAAGTGTTCAGGAATATAATATGGCCAAACTTGCCCTAAAACATGAGTCAGCATTATTGATTGTACATTTTCCGCTTCGCTTTTAGAATAGCCTTCTGGCGTGATAATTTTATCTATTTTCAGTTGATCACCCGTATTTTCGTAGTGTACTTTATATATTAGATCTGAAGTCCAGCTTCGAACAAAATAAAGCCACTCGCCATAAGCATATATATCCCATTTTACTTCCATAGCAGGAGACTTAAATACAGTCCCTTCAAGTTTTTCGCCATTATGAGCGTATGAAATATCAACAGAGTGTGACATAGCACCAGGCGGTTCCTCGCCAACATATTCACTACCATCACTATTTCGCGACCGAGAATAATTTTCCGCTATATTTTGATCCTGAGTTGTTGCTGTTACGTTTAGTGTAAAGGAACGAATATCAACTATCGGAACATCAAAGGGATTACCTGCTCCAACGGGATACCATTTTATTTCGTCTTCTTGTGATGCTGTTCTTTTTGTCATTTGGAATGGCCACATATTGTTAACTTGTTTGTTCTTATGTAATTTTTACCTTATGAAGACAACAATAACCGATGTACGGATTTCTGCGCGCCTAGAACACGTACAGTTAACTGTCTTGTTATACGTTTTATTGATCAACGCTAAATATTATAGCGCGATCATTATTTGCCACTTTGCAAAAAAATAACGGCAATTCCCTGAAGTACTCCCAAGTATATTCAAAGTCGTCGTCTCCGATTTCACCATCATAATATTTTTGTTCTATTTTTTTATAATATTTTTTTAGAGTAGTTTCGTCAATATTTGCCAATGCTTTGGAAACTACAGGTACTTGTTCTGGGGTAATAAGTGAAATTATATAATCATTGGATTTATGGAGCTGTTTTCCGCATAAAATTACCGTATTTAGTGGAAATTCATTATCGTTACATTCAAGTTTCCCATTCGTTAGACAACGATGAATTGCATCCCATTTCTTTTCAATTTCTTCTTGAATTATTTCAATACAGATTCATCGGTTTTAACAGATAATAGCTTTTCGTACTGTTCTTGAGTAAGTGCAAAATGTACGCCTCTACAGGACATGCTTTTTTTCTTCCTTTCATCAATATCTCCTGATACTCAATACACGAATCAATTTAGGCCACAATATTAAATTCTTTGATATATATAGCCCGATAACATTACGCTACAATCGTATTTTGTATACTGATGCTCTATAGACTCCCCGTTATCTAATTGCAATACTAATAGGTTATCTTTTGCAGTCCAATGACCGTATTCAGTATTTTGATCTTGTGTTGCTACGTGCATTGTTGATCCAGCACTATTTTCACGTTTACTAAAGCGTCCAGTAGCATCCAAGGTTAAATAGCGATCGGTAATCAGAACACAACCAACAGCCGTAAATCTATCGACGTACTTCAATGTTCCAACCAAACCGTGATCAATTATTGGCGCATAAACACTATCAACGGTGTTATTAAAAGTATCATCAACTGATGTATGAAGTTCATCCATAGTAATCTCCCCTTCCAGGAAGCGGCTAAATGCTTTGTATGTCACTATTATCACCTCGTTTTTTTTGCATTAACAGGATTTTATTGTTGAACACTAAAATCGTTTCCATTATTACTCCGTACTATATAGTAGTCAATAATACCAGGGCCGATGCGACTACTGACTTGAAATCAAAACATAACCAGTCCTTTAGAATTGGTACCATTGAAAAGCACCTAATAAATCCGCCCTGGCTTCAGGGCGAACCAATATTTCGTAATTCGTTATTATTTCATTTCTTTTTTGACTTCTTCCCAAGACATACCTTCTTTTGGTGACGCCTCATATAAGGCTAATCTTTCTTCGATTAGTTTTTTTTGAAAATCAGTCACTTCCAGGTCATCTTAATTTGCAGCGACACTGCCCCGTAACTCTTCAGCTAACAACATGCGTTCAAACTGGCTAAGTGTTTGAATATCTGTCTTTTTTAATTTACTCATACTACTAATTCTATTTGAATTATAATGGCTCGTCGACAGGTTTGTGGCAGAATGTAATGACCTAAATAAGTGGCGAGCACAAATGTGTGAAGCACGACTTTTTATTGTGTAGATGAGCTAGTGATCTTAACTTGCTTCTTAGATTCGCTACTATTTTTTTAAACGCAAATTAACGCAAAATATTGAAAGCTATGCTCCTTTAAGCTTATCTATATACACTGTCGTAGAACCATCCCAAAAACATTTATTACAACGTCCAGTGACCATTTTATGTAAACAATTGTCATAACCATAAAGATAATGTGAACATTCAGGACATAGTGCAGCCATCAAAGAACTTACGCTATAATATTCACTCCCGCATTCATCACAAACTTTAGTTTTGATATTTATTTTCATACAAGAATCTACCGATTTAGCATAACCTGCTAAAACTGATTACACATTATTGCTATAGGTCCTCGCAAATAACCTGATTTACTTTTTTCTTTCCGTTCCAACGCGAGGCCAATCGCACTACGAGAAGACTATGACCATACACTAGTATACAAGATTATTTTCGTGTTTTACGTATTTTAAATAAGGAGCCAGATAACCTAAACAGCTTCACCATGCCAAATGTCATTATTAAGATAACGCCCCATAAGAGACATACCATATAATTGCTTTTTCGGATTTATGATGCCTTGACATTTATCCATTTCTATTAGCTCTGAGGCAATATCTCCTGATCTAAAATACCATTCATACCCCTCATCGCTAAACACTCCAAAATCTTTTGTCGGAGTTGGTTTTTACCATGCAACAGGTCCCATTCATATTTGAATTCAGAGCGCGCGTTATCACGCTGACAATAAATTGTATGGCAGAATTCAGCCTGTTTATGATAATTTCCATTATGAACGTGTACTGTTGGGCAGAATAATTTTTTACTGTTACAAGTTGGAAACTCAAATGCCATTGGATGTATGATGTTTTCTATTTCATCTTCTTCGTTTGACAATGTTGTATTCAACTGGAAAACAGCAAAACCATATTCACTGTAATTTGGCATATCTTTCCAGATTTTGTCAGGCAATTGGAACTTTTATCCAAATAGTGCATTTTGACTCTTACTTAAAAACAACAGACCAAATACAGCAAGCAACATACCTAGAGTACGCATTACCCACAAATATGCTCTGCTATCCAACAGCTCACGAAAATTGGATGTCACCAATGCAACCGCCATTTTTGATAATACTAATGTACTGATTGAGACTACCACAAAGATCATTAATTCTGCTTTTGTTCCTTGCGCAATATAGGTTCCACCCACCGTAAACCGAAATAGATATGGATTAGGGCTGAGTAAATTGATTTTAATTGCTGTTGCTAGAGATTTTGGAGTTCCCAGTGATTTGGTAATATTGATTTCTTGTATTTTAAGTATTTGTATCGCAATCCAAAGCAAATACAGACCCCCTATAAGGCTCAACACTCCAACAAAAAACATAATATCTTTAAATTGTGTCAGCAACAAAAGCGCGACCACTATTATCGGTCCATCAGTGATGATCGGTGCAAGACTTGCCCTAATACCGCTTTTCAATCCTAGTTGAAGAGTCTGCTTAATGACGAAAATTCCCAATGGCCCAGGTTTAAAACCTGCGGCTAATCCAAATATTACAGTTGAAATTATATATTCACTCATTTCTTCTCGTTTCTAAGCGATTTAACTAAGCAGAGCGCAACGGGCGTCCAGTGGATGTACCATGTTATATTTATATTAGAATCATCAAGTTAACTAATTTCTTGTATTCATCCGTCTTTGGTATATACTTTATGGTATATACTATATTACAAGAGGTTTCTATGAGTTCCAAATTAACTAAAATTGCCAAAATTTTCATGAACGGTCGTAGCCAAGCTGTGCGTTTACCTAAAGAGTACCGCTTTGATACTGACGAAGTTTACATTACCAGGCAAGGGGAAAATATTGTCATTTCTCCTAAAAAAATAACATGGGATGAATTTTTTAATTCTAAACCTGCCTTTGACGATGACTTCTTAAATGATCGTCAGGACTCTCAACCACAAGACAGAGAATTTGATTAATGTACATGCTCGACACAAATATATGTATCTATGTTTTAAAAAGCCATTCCGATAAACTACGGCATAAATTTAAAGCAATTAAAAATATTTGTATTTCTTCAGTGACATACGGCGAACTGTGCTTTGGTGTTGAGAATGGTGACCACTCCAAAAGAGAAACGCGCTGGGAGCAGCTCGATCTTTTTACTCAAAGACTCATCATTGACCCCTGGGACGAAGACGCAGCGAGACATTATGGCTCTATTAGATCTTTGCTAAAAAAACAAGGTACTCTTATTGGAAATAATGACCTCTTAATTGCCTCTCATGCTCGCAGCCAGAATGCTGTATTGGTGACAAACAATATTCGAGAATTTAACAGAGTACCTGATCTTACATTAGATAACTGGGTTGATGAATAACTATCAAAAAAATATAACGAACGTTGTGGTTATATACAGTGAAGCCCGTAAGCTGTTACATCTTTCTTTATCGTCTCCCAAGGGAAACCTTGTACTTTACCTGAGACTAGCTCTGCAAAACGTGTTTCAGCAATCGCCACCCAAGCCTCTTCGACATTCTCATCTTACTTTGTTTCCAGGGAGGAAATCAAGCAATGAGCGCCTTCTCATCCGAAATTAATTTCGTCATATTTTCAATGACCTTCTTCACTTTAGCAGACATATATATGCACTCACATTTAATATTATATTAGCCTGACATTAACATAGAACATAAAAAAGGACATTACACATAAACTAAGCTTTTGACAACAGACTCCACCATCTCACTAAAAGCGTATAGCCATGCTCACCCGTCTGTATACGGCAATTTGTTAGGCGGTTCTCTTGATCTCGTTTACTAGAGCTCTTAACCAGGGCTCTCTAAACTCTTGTGTCGATGCCAGCTTTTGTGCAAATGACATTCTTTTATCTTGCCCAACATTATATAATTCATAAGCCTGTTTTAAAGCTCTTATATTACCTTCCTCTCTAGGGGGTAGCATCACTTCCTCGTCACCCCAACGTTCAGGGTTATTAGTTTTAGCGACTTTATTTTGCCGATTTCCGAGATAATTCCACAGCTCTACTGGGATTGAGACGTTTTTTACTGTTAATTTATCGTGCTCTTTTACCCAATCGACATTCTGCTGCCAACGCCAGGTATTTGGGCTGTTTTTTGTTCTTTCTGTGATTCCAGTAAAACTTAGCTTGCTCACTACAGAACGAAAATCACTTTTATCTTCATTAGACCATTTCTGAATAAATTCAAACAGCTGCTCAAAAGTGCCACCCGACGCCACTAGATCGCAAAAGTTTACCCCTTTTGATTCAGTCAATATCTGGCTTGGTGATATACCAAGCTCAATAAAGTGTTCTTTTAGTGCTTCATACGCCTTGGGGAGTTGATTTTTAATGTCATCAATATCTCGAAACCTGTTAGATATATTGAGAATGTCAATATTGTTTTCGTGGCTTGTTCCCTCAAATACTCCAGAAAGATAATCGAAAATATTTTCAGGTGATCGACCAATAAATATTATCTTTCTACCACACGACCTGCCGACGACTTTAGAAGCGCATTCCACTAACTGCTCTTCGTATTCACCATAAACGTCTTCAGCGATTACATCAAGTAGACTACCAAGCTGCTCTTTCTTTTTTAAATTCCACCGAAATGGCTTCATCGTTCTTCCTGTAGTTTAACGCCTTAATAACCGAAAACCGGAGTGGACGTTTCATTATAGTCACTATGATTTACGCTAAATAGCTTTTGGCCTTTTAGTGATTTAAAATCACTTTTTTTGATTTTTGTCGCACAAATGTATAGGCATCATTTAAATTAGGAAATGTTTTAACAATATTAAAATCGTATATTTCTGATATCATATTACTCTCCTCAATTTTTGACACGTATGCTTTATACTTCCCGTTGTATTTTTGTATAGCAGCAGATATCCAGTATTTTTTATGTTCTATAACAGTGCAAATTTCATAACCATGCTGTTTTCCACTTTCAATATTTTCTGAGGCAGTTAACATTGTTTAGATATACCGTTGCAGCTATTACATTTGATTTGTCTTACCATTTGTAACCTCCAGTTTTATTAACTTGAGGTCTGTTCAAAATAGGGTTAGGCATAATAATAGCCTTCGATAAATTTATACCATTTATCTAGTTCGTCAAACCCACCTGATTCTTTGCAAAAATTTAGACGATCAGCTATTTTGTGCGCGCCTTTATTTTTTAAATAATCAATCGTTTTTTTTGCGCCGGCACCAACTAGAAATTCAATATCAAAACCACAACCAGTATCCATATTTATATGTTTGGCTTCCCACATAATCTCAACATCATTTAAATCACCAATTAAGTACAACAAAAGCGCACACTGGTACAAATTTTCAAAATAGTCCAGTTCTTCATCATTTTCTCGATACTCCATTTCTAAACGAAATATTTTTCTTAATAAATCATGATGATTCTTTGCATCATCAGGTTTGATATTTCTTAGAATATATTCTCTAACTTTGGGTTTACGTATATCTTTGTCCATTTGTATTCCTAACGAGGCTGTAGAATAACCAGCTTTTTAAAGCTATATTCTACAATCTTATTTTTAGATTTCTGATACATCCACTTTGCCCTGATAATTTTTGTATTTCAAGTCATCCCTCGGCTTTCTTTTCTGATTCAGACCACTAGTTCACCATAATTCTTAAGCTTCTCTACATTGTGTACTAAACAGTACAGTTGCCATTGACTCTGGACTTTCTTTTTTCCTCTTAAACTAAATCGATTTAATCGTTTGTTCGACCCAATGTTTCCAAACACGGGTTCAACAACTGACATTCGGTGACTGTAAATAAGCCTGCCTTTATCAGAGTCGATACGATGCTTCATCCAATCGGTATAATTGGGAGCCCGTTGACCTTTGCTTATAATAAAAAAAACCTGCCGGCCATGACCTTTTCGGTCATTGGCCGAACCGGGATTATGCATACACCGATGCTTTAATTTACATGAACGACATTTTGTAATGCGACCTTCAAAAAATATCTTTGCATGACCTAACCGATCAATGAGTTCACTACGCAACCACATTTTTTCTTTGGCAGGACAAACACAAGTTTTATTGACGGGATTAAAATCAAACTCACTGGCCGCGATCACGCTCAGTGTGGCTTTGGTTTTTCCTGTGATGGGTTTTCGCTTACTATGATTTTCTTTCTGGTTACTAAAATTTGGATCGCGCTGTCTAAATTTATTATCCGGGATATAACCATTGATGTTATTCTCATGAAGATACTTCATATTCGCTTCGTTGGCGTAACCGGTATCGGCGGTAAAAATGGGATTATCCAGTTTAATGCCAAGTCGCTTGAAACGTTCTTGCACATTATTTAATACCGGCTGTAAAGGCGGAAAATAGCTGGTTATAATTAACGAAGAACGAGCAAAAGCAAACTGTTTTTTGTCCGCTTGAGCAACTTAATACTAAGTCTTTTCAATTCTAGCGTAAAACACACTTCCCAAAACACCAACAATAAATGCAAAATAAACAAACCCAAAAATAGCTTGAATTGAAACTATTATTTTAGCGATACCTGTTGGCACATAGTCACCGTAACCGAGTGTAGTAAATGTAACGATACTGAAATAAACATGCTCCCATAATCCCTCAACTATTTCTGATCCATTTTTTATGGAACTAGTTAGCTCGTATGAATTTGCAAACATAAATATTATTGCAAGCATACTAGTAAAAAGAGTAAAGCCCAAATATGCGAAGTTTTCGTCTTTTACATATAACCTTAGTGCTTTCTTCCATGCAAAAATATCGGCAATAACAAAAAATAATGCAAGCAATAATGCCGCGTAGATACTCATGAAATAATACAGGACGAAATATAGCCCAACTAACAACAGTTGAAATATTGCTATCGCCTTTTTTTCATTGTCACTTAGTCTATTCATTTTTTAGACATAACATTAGGAATCTGGACACTTTCCATGATACAACACGGCTCAGATCCATATATCATTGTTTAGTAAAAGTTAACCTTAATAAGTTAAATAAATAACTAAGTTCAATATAGAGCCTTATTGAACAATCTGCCATGTTTTTCTTTTTTAGCAGGTTGTTGCTGCCTCGGTTAGATTCGGGAGATACGATACGAGAGACTAGGGTCGGACCCACTACTGTCCCATAAACTTTGCGATTTTTAGATTCGGAGTTCAGCAGTTTTGGTGAGTTAGCTTTTTAGCCCGTGTATCGGATACAGCTTTCTGCGGTGAGAAATTTTCGTTTGCATTGTAGTGGCGTTTAAAATAGCGCGAAAGCACAGATGCGTCGCAAATCACGGATGATTTGCGTTTTCCGCGGAGCTAGGACAGCGACTCGGAAAACCGCTCGAGCATCGCTCTATTTTAAGCGTTAGCCACTGCAGCAGACGACAAAGTATTCACCGCAGAGAGCTTGTACCTGACATGCGTGCTTTTATGACTCGCCAATTTCATGTCCAGAGACTCACTGGTGGACTGGATTCCCTGTATTACTAACGTAGACCTGCTGGCGGCCAATACTTTATGGGACAGCAGTGGGTCGGACCCCAAAGGGGTCGGACCCGTCGTTAAGGTTACGATTGAATTTTGAAGTTAAGAGGTCAGAGCTCGCTTCCCTTCGGTCGCTTCAGTCTGACCCCATTTATATAAAACCCAGAATCAGACCCCAAGGGATCTGACTCTATTGGGGGCTATTTCTTAATTATGCGCACTTTGGCGCGGCGGTTTTTGGCGCGGCCTACTTTTGAGAAGTTGGAGGCGATGGGTTGGCGTTTGCCGAAGCGTTTTGTTTTGATCATGCTCGCGGGGACGTTACGTTTTATTAAATAGCGCCTAACCGATTTGGCGCGGTTGTTCGAGAGTTTATTATTGTATTTGTGGCCGCCGATAATGTCGGTGTGGCCTTCAATAATAATTTCTTTTACATTATCATTTTGAATAGTATAGGCGGCGACTTTATCAAGGCCTTTGATAAATTTTCCGTCTACTCCATATTTAGCGGTATTGAAATAAACGTTTTTATCGTTAATGGTTTTAAATTTATATTTCGCCAGCGTTTGGCCACATTGCAAAAACTTTTTATAGGCACCCCAAAAATTGACGACCGATAGTTTAACCGTGAGTTTATCAGAAGGCGCTGGTTTGTCGTAAAAGCTAAAGGTGGGTTCCATGCCCTTTTCGAGTTCCGCGAGCATGGTGACGGCTATATTACGTCTTAGTCGAAACTGGCGTATGCCTTTATATAATATGATGTTGGCTAATGGTTTGGCATTAGCATTGTGTTTCCACGATGAGGGGATACTGTTGAGTTCTGCCTTGTGCTTGAGGATTCCTCGTCGTAACACTGATAAACGAAAGCTGACGCCTTCGATGGCATGTAAACTAAAAATCGCGAGGCCATAGTGATCAACATTATGTTGTAAGCGGCATTCCATGTCAGTGCGCTTTACGTTCCAGCCTGATTCATGCATCCCTGTATAGTAGTCACGAAAGTTTGCGTGGGCCGGGTGCATAAAAGTGCTAAACAATAATATGACCACAATAGCGGTCAGGTTAGTGACACTGATAATACGGTAGAGGCGCTTTCGCGGTTGAGACAAACTTCCTTGATTGTCGCTGGATTTAAACATGCTATATTCTCTCGCTAATAAACCTTGTTAATATTTACTACTCGTAAATTAAAGATAATCACACAATATGCCCGTCGTTTGGCGTAAACGTAGGCTCATTAATTTAGCTATTTGTTGAAAAAAATGAATCGCTATTTTGGGATGCTCATCGCTGAGCTTCTCGAAATTGGCACGGGTGATATAAACTAATTTGGTTTCTTCCACTGCGATTGCAGTCGCTGAATAAGGGAACCCGTCGATGACTGACATCTCGCCCATGGTTTTGCCTGGACGAATAGTAGAAATTTTCTTGCCACCGGATTTTATAATATCGACGCGACCCTCGACCACGATACACATAAAACTGCCGCGTTCGCCTTCTTTGAATATACGAGTACCTGCTTTTGCCCCGTATCCTCCCGCGTACTGGGCGAGTATTTCAATTTCTTCACGTTCAAGATCACGGAGTAGATGAGCACTTTCCAGCATCGTGCATAAAACGTCCTGGAATGCATTGCCCATGCCTAATAGAATCAGGCCGTCAGAGGTGTCTTCTTTGTGCGCTAACATGCTGTCCCTCAGTAGTAACGCCTGCCGGCGTTACTACACCGAGACTAGCGTTTGGCTTTTTGGGTACGACGCAATCGTGAGAGTAAACGTCGTGCCATTTCTCCAAACATTTCTGTTTGAGTAGGATGAGGGTGAATTGCTTGTGCCACTTGCTCTAAAGTCATTCCGGCAGAGACCATCATCACGCCTTCTCCAATCAATGTATCGGCATGATCGGTCAGAAAATGAACCCCAATAACACGTTGAGTTTGCTTATCAGCCACAATTTTAATCATGCCTTGAGTTTCGTTAGTAATCATTGCTTTAGCGTCGATCGACATCGGCATTTTTATCTCGGCCGCATCAATTCCTTTAGCCTTGGCCTGCTCTACTGATAAACCGACAAAGCCTGCCTGTGGTCGGGTAAAGATAACCCCACAATCTTTATCCTGATTGTAAGCAAAATCTTCCCCTAGAATAGTCGCGGCGGCCACTCTGCCTTGTTGTCCTGCGGTATGCGCTAACATCAAGCCACCAATCACATCACCCACGGCAAAAATATGGGCTTTGCTGGTGCGACAACGATTGCTGGCAGTAATAATGCCTTTATCGCTGTTCACTCCCGCCTTATCGAGAGCCAAAGGCTCTAGTATCGGTCGCTTGCCCGTCGCAAAAATCACAGCGTCACAAGTAAAAGAACGCCCTTTACCATCAGCATCTTGATAACTGACTTTGACATTGCCCGGTTCACCCTTAATGGATTTCACCATCGCAGAGGTAATAATAGTAAGCCGTGGTTCTTCATTTAAATATTTTGTTAAATGCGTGGCTATTTCAGTTTCGACTTCCGCTAAAATTCTGTCCTGGCCTTCAAGCAAAGTGACTTTTGAACCGAAATCCTGAAAGATTTGCGCCATTTCCAAACCAATAGCACCACCGCCAATAACGCCTAAACGTTTGGGTGCTTCTTTTAAAGTCCAAACAGTATCTGAGGTTAAGACTGCACCTGAGCCCATGGCATTATGTGCGCCTTCAATAGGCGGCACAAAAGGAGGCGCACCTGTGGCAATCACGGCACAACCAAAACTGATTTGCTCGCCTTTTTTTCCATCGCCTGGAACGGGTCGTTGATGACGATCTTTTTCCAAATTGGATTGATCGACAAACACGGTATGATCATCCACAAAGCTGGCAAAGCCCTGGATAAATTTGATTTTAACGCCTTTATCGGTTTTTAACGCCATTTCACCGCGCGTTTCCAGAATATTGCGTCGAGTTTTTTCCAACAAACTCCAATCAAGCACCGGCTTGGTGGTACCGGTAACGCCTAAATGTTTATCATGCGCTCGGTCACGAATACGGTCAGCTGCTGCACGCCAAGCTTTGGACGGAATACAACCGCGCCATAAACACTCGCCTCCCGGAAAAGGAGCATCGCTGATCATCGCAACTTTAAGGCCATGCGCTGTTAAATCACGCGCACAATCTTCACCGCCTGGGCCTGCACCAATCACCACTACATCATAATCCCAGGTACCCGCCGGAATAGCAGGCCCAACAGGCCCGATCCAATCTTCGGGTTGTTCAATTTTTTCTTTAAGCGTGTTTAAAAACATCGCCACTTCGGCACCATTAGCGACACGATGATCTGCGGTAATAGTTAACGGCATGCCTTCAGAACCGGCTGATGAAATCGCTAAAATAGCCGCTGTACCGGGTGTTGGAATCGCATCGAAATAGCTGACGCCTAACATACCCATGTTTGATACCACAAAAGTAGGATGTGCGTATTCATCCGGCTTTAAACGACGAGTGCGAGCACGACCGACCAGGTCTTTCCAACTATTGTTAAGAGTTTCAAGGTCGTTATGTTCACAGCCTCTTAAAATAGGCACGACCAAACCACCTCCGTCCGCAGCCACCGCCATACCAATATCGACATTGTTACGTTCAATAATTTTATCAGTCGGCTGATAAGCCCAGTTGATCGAAGGATGTTTAACAATAGCCAAGGCACAGGCTTTGGCTATTGCAACCGTCACTGAAACACCTGAAGCTTTAGCAGCCTTTAGCATCGCGCCCGGCTTGGCATTAACGGTCACATTAAAAGTCGGCATTGTTAACGACGAAGTCATGGAATGACTCACCGCTTTTTCCATGGCTGACATCTTGCGGCCATCACCCGGCACAGGTGCTTCGACCATGCCGCGCATAGTGGCGCGACTGCCTTCAACATTTCGCACGTCACTGGCAGTAATGGCGCCGTTTGGTCCGGTGCCCTGAATAGCATTTAAATCAACGTCGTTTAGGCCTGCGACTTTACGTGCATAAGGCGTGGCTTTTTTGCCTGAAGGTCTGTTGGCTGGCTGACTAGCGCTGGCAGGTGAAAAACTGCTAGTCATTGATGCGCTACTTACTGCAGCTGCCGGTGCAACACTGGCAGTAGAAGCGCTGGCTTTAAGTATGTCAGTAATAACCTGATCAGCACTCTTTACTATATAGGCCATCAAACCGCCGACGGGCACTACACTATCAATCTCGGCAATCGGCCCGGACAGATAGCCTTCTTTAAATACTTCAACGTCCATGACGGCTTTGTCAGTTTCGACTTCAGCAACAATATCACCACGTTCAATTTTGTCGCCTGGTGATTTCTTCCAGCCGACCACGACCCCTTCGGTCATGGTGTCTGATAACTGTGGCATCTTAACCATAGTCACCACACCTTCAGGTGAAATGGCTTGTTCGCTTTCTGCGACTACTTCAACTACAGGTACTTCGGTTTGTTGTTGCGCTACTGCAACGGCTGAATCTGTTTGCGTATTTGAATCGCTACCTGATTCAGTATCAGAGGTATTAGCTACGGCATCCTGGCTCACTTCAGCCGCACTCACAACGATATAGGCAATCGCACCGCCCACAAGTACAGTGCTATCAACCGCTTCCATCGGGCCTGATAAAAAACCATCACGGAATACTTCGACGTCCATGATCGCTTTATCAGTTTCAACCGTCGCGACTATATCGCCACGTTTGATTTCAGCGCCAATTTCTTTTTCCCAAGTCACTATCACCCCTTCGGTCATAGTGTCGGATAGCTGGGGCATTTTTATCGCATAAGGTTCTGACATACTTCTCTCGAATATTATTAACTATAAAAGTAATTAAAATAGGGTCAGCCCCTATTTCTATGATGTTATTTCAAAAGGCATCTTGTGGCACAGGTTTTCAAGACCCTGTGAGGCATTGGCCCTCTTGCGCATCCCTCGGCGCTCCTGCGCTGCCCTACTTTCGCACTTCCCTATGCTCGTGCGCTCACGACATAGATCATCATGCCCAGCCTGAGCGTACAGGGAAGTATTGATCGCGTGTCTTGAAAACCTGTACCGCAAGAAGACTTACCTATTACCGTCATCAAATTCAACGTCCAAACATCTGCAGCACGCGCTTAACAACGTCTTGCGCATTCGGTATCGCTGCGAGTTCTAATGTATGGTTATAAGGAATAGGCACATTCACTGCTGAGACTCGAATCGGAGGTGCGTCCAGTTCGAAGAAACATTCTTCGTTGATGATCGCCATCACTTCGGAGCCTACACCCACCATTGGTTCTGCTTCTTCCACAATCACTGCTTTGTGCGTTTTCGATACCGAGTCAACAATGCCTTTTCGATCCAGCGGAGACAAAGTATAAAGGTCAATCACTTCGGCATTAATTTGATATTGCGTTGATAATATTTCAGCCGCTTCCATACACCAATGCACGGAAATATTATAACCAAACAAAGTGACGTCTTTACCTACACGTACGACTTCACTGCCTTCTAACGGGTGAAAAAATTCTTCGTCAGGCACTTCGCCTTTCATGTTGTACATCAATTCGTGTTCATTAATAAACACCGGATCATTACAACGCACTGCCGATTTCAACATACCGTAAGCTTGCTTTGGATTGGAGGGTGTCACTACACGCAGACCCGCAATCCCCATAAATACTTTTTCCATTCGCGCGGAATGTTGTGCACCTAATTGATGAGCTGTTCCACCAGGGGAACGCACTACAATCGGTGCCTCAAGCTGACCACCGGACATATAACGCACTTTAGCTGCCGTATTAAATATTTGATCCATGGCCAACCAGGCAAAGTTGACTGACATGATTTCGATAATTGGACGCACTCCCAAAAAAGAAGCGCCAATCCCAATACCGGTATAACCGTTTTCCGAAATAGGTGTGTCAATCACACGCTCAGGACCATATTTTTCGTATAAACCCTGCGTCGCTTTATAAGTACCACCAACCACACCAATATCTTCACCCATGCAAAATACTAACGGGTCATTGGTCATCTCTTCATCGTGGGCGCGTCTAATCGCTTCCCAGAACATTATATTAGCCATTAGCTTGCTCCTCCCTTAACCCATGGATCATTGTCTGCCAGCGTATATTTCTCCAGCATTTCCAGTGGCGGTTCGGGTGAGTCTTCCGCGAATTTAACAATTTCCGTTTCGATTTGATCAAGAATATTTTCATCCATATTCTTATAGTCTTGGAGGGTCAATTTACCTGTTTCAATCAGCTGATCGCGCAAGTTAATAATAGGATCACGTTTACCCCAAATACGCTCTTCACTCTTGGGGCGATAAGCATTCGAGTCTGACATCGAGTGGCCGCGGTAACGGTAAGTCATTAACTCTAAAAAGTAAGGACCTTTACCAGAACGAACATGCTCGATTGCTTTGGTGGCAGCAGCATAAACGGTTTCAATATTTTGCCCATCTGCCTGGGCTGAAGGAATATTATAGCTGGCGACTCTTTTATACTGATCGACTACAGCGGTTGAACGATCAATGCGTGTGCCAATACCGTATAAATTGTTTTCACATACATACAGCACCGGTAAGTTCCAAAGCTTGGCCATATTTAATGACTCATGGAATGTCCCCTGGTTATTGGCGGCATCGCCTAAAAAGCAGATACAAATTTCCGATCCGCCTTTCATTTTAATGCCCTTGGCAATTCCTGCGGCCAATGGGAAAGGACCCCCCACCAATGCATAGCCACCCATAAAACGGGCATCGACACCAAAAATATGCATCGAACCGCCCATGCCTTTACAGCAACCGGTAACCTTGGCATATAATTCTGCCATCAAGACTTTAGGATCAATCCCGGCCTTGATACCGTGCACGTGGTCACGATAACTGGTGATCACATAATCTGATCCAGGATTAGCCGCATCGAGCACACCGAGTGCACAAGCTTCTTCTCCAGAATACAAGTGCAAAAATCCGCCGATCTTGCGTTCAACATATGCTTCATAGCAGCGCTCCTCAAAGCGACGTGCAAATAACATTTCTTGTAATAGACGCTTTTTGTCGTCTATTGATAACTGGCCTTGCTTTCCACCCATGCCTGATCCAACCGTTTCTTAGCAAAATAAGTCGTTGTCACCGATCAACTTTTGACCTGTGCCCTGAATAAACCCGCTATGATCTGTGTTTTGCCCCATAAGGTCAAGTAAATGGGGCGCATTATTACTGACGTTAATTTTATTAACGATATAAAACAATAAGTTATAATATAATCAGATTCAACGAATGAATTCATTGCACTAGAAATGAACAACAAATATACAGCAATTAGGCCTCTCTCATTCCAGGGGCTCAGAGAGCGAAATCATGCCCGACTCACTTTGAATTATTAATTAAATGGGGACAGACCACGTTTAATTAGATCCTACGTTAAATCATGCCCTAAATTAAATGGGGACAGACCACGTTTAATTAGATCCTACGTTAAATCATGCCCGACTCACTTTGAATTATTAATTAAACGTGGTCTGTCCCCATTTAACTTGTCCCCATTTAATTTGTCCCCATTTAATTTGTCCCCATTTAATTCTATTTAATTACTACTGTCCCATAAACTTCGTTATTTTTAGATACGGAGTCCATTAATTTTGGCGAATTAGCTTTTTTGCCTGTCGATCAGGTGCAGGTTGCTGTACGGCGAGAACTTTTCGTTTGCATTGTAGTAGCACACGACAAAGTATCCAGCGCAGAAATCTCGTATCTGATTTGAGTGCTTTTATGGATTTGTGATTTCATGTCTAGAGACTAACTGATAGACTAAATTCTCTATGCTACTAACGTAAACCTGCTGACAGCCAATACTTTATGGGACAGCAGTGGGTCTGACCCTATTTAATTAAACGTGGTCTGTCCCCATTTAATTACACTTAGCTAACCTGTGATAATAATCAATGAGTCAAACAAACATTATTACCCTAACCAAACCTGATGATTGGCACTTGCATGTTCGTGATGGACAGATCATGCAAACCGTTGTACAACACACTGCCGCTCAATTTCAACGCGCGATCATCATGCCGAACCTGAAGCCACCAGTCACTCAGGTCATACAAGCTGAAGACTACTATAATAAGATCAAGTCGAGTCTGACTGCCTTTGCAGGTAAAGAACATAACAAA
>VAOX01007033.1_pt1 | contig 90333 bp, 92 predicted proteins | sample 3393891 | NCBI WGS metagenome assembly VAOX01 (sample SAMN08290429, study PRJNA428436) | hydrothermal vent metagenome | isolation source: Deep-sea hydrothermal vent chimney | place: Indian Ocean: Southwest Indian Ridge | depth 2822 m m
ATGTACTCAAGATCGACCAGAATCTGGTGCGCCAGCTGCCCGAAGACCCGCTACCCACGCTGGCGCTGTTGCGGGCGTTGATCAACCTGACCCGGGACCTCGGGCGCGAGTTGGTCGTCGAGGGGCTGGAGACCCCGGGCCTGCTCGAAGTCGTACAGCAACTCGGTGCGACGCTGGGACAGGGTTATGGCATCGCCCGGCCCATGCTGGCAGAGGACCTTCCGGGGTGGGCTGAGGCGTTTACGTTGCCGGTGCATCGTGGGCAGATCACCACCTTTGCAGGCGCCTTGGCGCGGCACTGGGCCTGGCGGCATTTGCGGATCGAGACCCTCAGCACCTCCTATGCTGATTGTCCGATCACCGCTTTTCTGCACGGCCAGGGTCTTGAGGACGCCGAAGCCGCTCACTGGCATCGCTGCGTGCATACCGGTGGTGAGCAGGCGCAGGACTGCGCCGATCGTCTGCTTGCGTGGTTGGTGGAACAGGTGCGCGGAGAGGGTATCGGGGGGGCATGATGGTTTACGCGGATGGTGCGGAATCATCCGCTGATTGCATGTCACTGGTTGTACTGGCAAGTTGGTGTCGCGATGGTATGCTTGCGCCTGGTGTTTCCCGATCATTCGCGTGATCCTCACGAACGATGACCCGTCATGCAGATACGACAAACAGACCTGCCTGGTATATTGCTGATCGAACCTCGCGTGTTTGGCGATGCGCGAGGTTATTTTCTTGAGACCTGGCATGCTTCGCGTTACCGCGAAGCCGGTCTCATCGGGTCTTTTGTGCAGGACAATGTCTCGTTCTCCCGGCGTGGTGTCTTGCGCGGTCTGCACTACCAGTTGCCGCATGTCCAGGGTAAGCTGATTACGGTGTTGCAGGGGGTGGTGTTCGATGTGGCGGTTGATATTCGCCGCGGTTCCCCCCACTTTGGCCAATGGCTGGGCGTGACACTCTCATCAGAGATCCCGCGCCAATTGTATGTCCCGCCCGGTTTCGCCCACGGTTTCTGTGTCACCAGCGAAACGGCACTGTTTACCTATAAATGCACTGATGTCTATGCGCCAGAGGCGGAGGGCGTGGTGCGCTGGGATGATCCTGCGCTGGGTATCGACTGGCCGGTTGCGCCGGTGCAACTCAATGACAAGGATCGTGTCGCCCCCCTGCTGGCTGACATTGCCCCGGCGCACCTGCCGATATACTCGGGTGGCTGAGTGCGATGGCGCGGAGCATGCCACGTATACTGGTCATCGGGCCGCAGGGACAGGTCGGCTGGGAACTGCTGCGCACCCTGGCCCCGCTGGGCGAGGTGATTGCTGCGGGGCGCCGGGACACGTCGGTGGTTGCGGACCTGGCCCGCCCGGAGACCTTGCGCGCGGCGGTGGCGGCGGTGCGCCCGGCGGCGGTGATCAATGCCGCAGCCTATACCGCGGTTGACCAGGCGGAGGGGGAGGCGGCGCTGGCGATGCGCGTCAATGCCACCGCACCGGGCGTGCTGGCAGAGGTGTGCCGGTCGGCGGGCGCGATACTGGTGCATTATTCGACCGATTACGTTTTTGACGGTAGCCAGGCTACGCCTTTGACCGAGGACGATGCACCCCATCCTCTCAATCTTTATGGCCGCAGCAAGCTGGCCGGCGAGGTGGCGATTGCGGATGTCGGCGGGACTCACCTGGTGTTGCGTACCAGCTGGGTGTACGGGTTGCATGGGCACAATTTTCTGCTCACCATGCGGCGATTGGCGGCGGAGCGCGACTGTCTGCGCATTGTTGATGATCAATACGGCAGCCCTACCTGGGCACGCATGATTGCCCAGATCACGGCCGTGTTGTTGGCCCGGGGGCTGGCAGCACCGGACTGGTTACAGGCACGCAGCGGTTTGTATCACCTGAGTGCGGGGGGGCAGACAAGCTGGTATCAGTTTGCGCGGCGTATCTTCGAACTGGCGCCGCTGTCCGGTACGCGACGTGTGCGCTCGCCCGGCGCTGCACAGCGTGCCAGCGGTCTGGAGACGGTTCGCCTGGAGCCCATCACCACCGTTGATTACCCGACACCGGCGGTGCGCCCGCTCTATTCAGTGCTGGACAATCGTCACCTGCGCGAGACCTTCGGCCTGGCCCTGCCCGGGTGGGAAACCAGTCTGGCGGCCTGTCTGGGCGATCTGGCGCCGGGGGTGTGATCTCTTCGGCGGTCTCTTGATCAGATACCTATAAACTTTCGCACCGTTTTTACAGTCTTATTTTGCGGCATTGCTTTCCGGTGCCGCCGTTGCACGGGTTCGCCAGGTTTTGGCTTGTGCCGGGTCGGCTTTGACCCCCAGATTCCCCACCTGATAGATGTGCGCCAAGGCCTTCATGGCGTGGCGATTGCCGTGTTTGGCGGCACGTTCGAGCCAGACCAGGGCCTGGTGATCGTTCTTGAGAACGTCCCAGGCCCCGCTTTCATAACGCAGACCGAGCTCGTATTCGGCCTCGGCGTTGCCGTGTTTCGCCCGGGCGAGGAGTGCATCGGCCGTTTCATGGTAGACCTCGGTGGTGCTGCGCCCGAGCTTGTCAAACAGGTCGAGCAGTTCGATGGCCGGCGAGTAACCCTGTGCCGCCGCCTGTCCCAGCCAGTCACGGGCGCGGCCCTTGTCGCTGGGCACGCCGTAGCCTTCGTAGTACATGCGCCCGAGCTGGAACCGCGCTTCTCGATCACCGGCCTTGGCGGCGCGGCGCAGCCAGTGTATGGCCTGATGGACATCCTTTTTCACTCCCCGACCCTGCAGGTAGGCCATACCCAGGTGGCGTTTGGCCTCGATGTTGCCGTTCACGGCCGCCCGATGCCACCAATATACCGCGCGTGCCAGGTCCTTGGAGAGGTAGTGGCCCTGGGCGTGTAGGGTGCCCATTAGCAACTGTGCATAGGGCTGGTCTTCACGTGCGGCGCGGCGCAGCCAGTGTGTGGCCCTGATCCCATCGGGTTTGAGGCCGTAGCGCCCCTTCAGATAGGCCAGCCCCAGCAGTAGCTGTGCCCCCGGATCATGGTCAGCGGCGGCGTTGCGCAGGCTGGCCAGCTCCTGGGCATTGTGAGTTGCAGCGGTGGTGGTCAAGGGGGTCAGCGCGGCGACCAACAGGACACACAGGGTCAGGAGGCGAATGAACGTCATGGCAGAGGTTTCATAGTCAGTGTGAAAGCGGGCCGGTAGTCATTGCTTGCAGCGTCATTGAACCAGGATGGCATGGTCGGCACTCTGTTCGCGGGGGCGATAACAACTATCAGATTATACGCCAAAGTGATCAGGTCCGGCAAAATGCCGCCCTGTTCACCGGACATAGCGAGGATCTGGTTTTCTCCTCCTTGCCCATGTTCGCGCCCCGCCTTGCAATGCAAGACGCGTCCATCCAGAATGGCAATGGCCAAGCGTGACCCGCTGATGCGGGGTTATTATGTTGGTTGTGAAAAATAATATGTTGGGAATCACTTTCCCATCGAAATTCAAAAAACGCACTGGTCGTTACCCATGTCTACACCCGAAGTGCTGAAATCAGCCTATCAGTTGCTGGAAGATGCGTTGCTTTACTATCGCGGTGAACCGGTGGGAACAGCCGCTGCGATGGATCGTGAACTTGCTGCACCGAATTACAATGAATGTTTCGTTAGGGACTTTGTTCCGAGTGCTCTGGTGTTTCTCTACGAGGGCAAAGTGGATGTTGTGCGCAACTTCCTGCGCCTCGTGGCAGAGTTACGCCATCAGCAATCGGTAATGGCGGGCCATGATCGGGCGTTCGGTCTCATGCCCGCCAGTTTTAGTTTGCCTGCGCGCGATGACCCGTCAGGCACGGCAAGGGCAGACTTCGGTGAGCGCGCCATCGGTCGTGTGGCCCCGGTGGATTCCGCCATGTGGTGGATGATTCTGTTGCGCAATTACGTGGTGGTGACGGGCGATGTGGCCCTGGCGCACAGTGCAGAATTCCAGGAAAGCATGCGCCTCAGTCTGGACCTCTACTTGAAAGAGAGTTTCGAGACGTCACCGGCCATGCTGGTGCCGGATGGCTCTTTCATGATTGATCGCCGCATGGGCGTTTCTGGTCATCCGCTGGAAATACAGGCGCTGCTGTATGGCATGCTGAACACCGCGAAGGAGTTGTTGCTGCCTACGCCCGACAACGAGGCCCTGTTGGTGAAGTGTAAAAAGCGGGCCCAAACGCTACGCTCCTATGTGCGTATCTATTACTGGCTGGATAATCGGCGCCTCAATGCAATCCATCGCTTCAGGTCAGAGGAATTCGGCGATGACATAGCGAATCATTTCAATATTTATCCGGAAACCATTCCTGACTGGATGGATGGCTGGCTGCCAGAGAAGTGTGGCTACCTGGTCGGCAATCTGGGACCGGGTCGCATTGATTTTCGTGTCTTTGCCCTGGGTAATCTGCTGTCGATCCTGTTTGGCCTGGCCAGCGATGAACAGGCCACAGAGATCATGAACCTCTACGAGACCCACTGGTCGGATCTGGCAGGGGTGATGCCGGTCAAATTGGTCTATCCCGCCGTCAGCGGTGTGCAGTGGTCTTACACTACCGGCAGCGATCCCAAGAACGCGCCCTGGTCCTATCACAATGGCGGTAACTGGCCCTGTCTGTTGTGGGCCTTTGTGGGTGCCGCGGTGCGCACTGATCGCCATGATCTCGGGCGCAAGGCCCTGGATCTGGCGATGAATAAGCTGTTAGACGATGGTTGGCCGGAGTATTACGACGGCAAAAGTGGTAGCCTCATCGGACGACGGGCCAACTTGGGCCAGGTCTGGTCGGCCACGGCACTGATTTTGGCCTACCATTTTCTCGAAAGCCCGGACTCATTGGCCGTCTACGAAGCCATTAATTTCTAAGTTTTTTTGGGAGATTCAGTGCCACCACAAGCAGTTTCCATTGAGGAACTGAACATCCCCAAGGCCTCCGCACAGGCGGCCGGGGTGTTGCAGCTGCTCAATGCCTCCGAACCCGATTTTCCTGCCCTGGGGACCGCCTTGATGAGTGATCCGGTGCTGGCAGGTGAATTGCTGCGCTACGCCAATTCCCCTCTGTTTCGCCGTGCAACCGAGGTGAGCAATGTGCCCACGGCGCTGCGTCTGCTGGGGTTGAAAAATGTACGCAGTGCAGTGGTGATGGCGACGCTGAACGCCGCCCTGCCGGTGGACAGTCCCGTGGCGAAGGATATCCTCGCTCATCTCGTCTCCTGCGCCACCCTGTGCAGGCTGATCGCTCAGGTGTGTTGCCATGCTCGGGCCGATGATCTCGCTCTGCTGGGTCTGGTGCATGATGTCGGAATGATCGTTCTGGCAACCAATTTCTCGGCCTCCTACGAGGCCTTGCTGGCGCGCGCCATCGCCGAGGCCGAGCCGCTGGATGTACTCGAGACCGAAGTCTATGGTTTCAGTCGTGCCGAGCTGGCCTTGCGGGTATGCCGGGCCTTTCGCCTGCCCGCACTGTACGGCGATGTCCTGGTCAATTTGTATCGTCAACCCGAGGCGCTGGAGGGCGAGACCCTGCAGGCCTGGGCGGTGTTGGGCCTGGCGCATCACCTCCTGCCTGACAGTGGTCTGAGGGGAGGGGAGTTCCGGGAGACACTGCCATTGCCACTTGCAGACCTGCAGGCCTTGCTTGATCTATCCGATGCCCAGCGCGAGCAGATACTCGTCGCCGCCCGTAGCATGAGTCACGGCGACTGAGTGTGTCTGCCGGGTCGGGTGCCGGGTGTCCATTGTCGTCAGCCTCCTTTTACGGTCAAGGAGAATACACGCGCCCCACAGTGTCCGCACTGAGTGTTCAACCCGTGCCCTCGATGTGTTTCAAGCACAGGGCCTTCACGGCCTCGGCATCCGCGCCCACGACCTCATGGCGCTGGGGGCGCTGTTCCAGTCCCACCAGATCGCTCGGGCGTTGCGGATCACGGCCCAGCGCCTCGCGCAGTGTGGCCTCAAACTTTGCCGGCAGGGCGGTCTCCAGACAGATGAGCGGAATGCCGGCCTCACGGTATTCGAGACCGACCTTGATGCCGTCGGCGGTGTGGGGATCGACCATCTGCCCGTAGCGGGCATAGACCTCGCGAATGGTGTTGAGCCGGTCGGCATGGGTGCTGCGCCCGGAGACGAGACCGAGTGCACGAATCTTGTCGAAATAGGCGCTGTCGCTGAGATCGATGCCCTGTTTGCGCTCCACCTTGGCCCACAGGGCACGTAGCTGTGTCGGGTCGCACTCGACGATGTCATAGATGAAGCGCTCCAGGTTCGAGGCCTTGGCAATGTCCATCGATGGGCTGGAGGTGTGCCGGGTTTCGGACCGGGGGGTATAGCGCCCGGTCTTGAAAAACACGTCCAGCACGTCATTTTCGTTGGTGGCCACGATCAGTTTACGGATGGGCAATCCCATCATGTGGGCAATATGTCCGGCGCAGACATTGCCGAAATTGCCGGATGGTACGGCGAAGGAGACCTCCTGACCGATGTCCTGGACAACGGCCAGGTAGGCCTTGAAGTAGTAGACGATCTGCGCCGAGATACGCGCCCAGTTGATGGAGTTGACTGCGCCGATCTTGTACCGGGTCTTGAACTCGCGATCCTTGGAAAGGGCCTTGACGATGTCCTGACAGTCGTCGAACGCACCATGGACGGCCAGATTGAAGATGTTCGAGTCTTGCAGGGAATACATCTGTGCAGTCTGGAACGGGCTCATCTTTCCTTGGGGTGAGAGCATGAATACGCGCACGCCGCGCTTGCCGCGCATGGCATATTCCGCTGCCGAGCCGGTGTCGCCAGAGGTCGCCCCCAGGATGTTGAGTTCGTCGTTATTGCGCGCCAGGGCATACTCGAACAGGTTACCGAGCAACTGCATCGCCATGTCCTTGAAGGCGAGTGTCGGACCATTGGACAGCCCGAGGATGTGCAGCCCCGCCTCCAGCGTGCGCACCGGCGCGATCTCCCCGGCATTCTCGCCCTGTTGCGTGTGACCATAGACCTCTGCGGTGTAGGTTTTGTCGATGAGGTCGCGCAGATTGCCTTGCGGGATGTCAGTCGCAAAACGCGAGAGTATGGCAAACGCCAGTTCACGGTAGTTGAACGAGCGCCAGCGGGCCAGTTCGCCGGGTGAGATCTGTGGATAGGTCTCGGGCAGATACAAACCGCCGTCGGGTGCCAGGCCACCGAGCAGAATTTGCAGGAAAGATTGGGCGGGCGCCTTGCCGCGGGTGCTGAGGTATTTCATGGACGGTTTTCCATTCTACAGATTGGGTCAGACAAATCAGCAACAGCCATACCGGGTCATTCCGGCTGGCGCGGGCGTCAAGTATAAAGGAATCGTTGCCTCGATTCAGTGCATGGCAATGGGGGACGCGCCACTCCGGTTGCAGGGTGTACCGGTGCAAGGGTTGAGTGGAAGAGTATAACTATATCGGTAAATTAACGCATAGTAATCCGGTTTGTGTGCGGATAGGCCAGTTAAACACCATTGGTTCGATTATATTTGATAGTCATTCTCATTATCATATAAAAATAATGTAAAGTCTTTATCTGCAAAGCCTTCAGGTCGTGTTGTGGTGTTGAGCCGGGATCATCCACCGGGGACAGCGGGACGGTTCTGGCCTATTTACTACACGGTAATGTCGCTTGTCGCCGTGTTCAGCTATTCTTGCGCCGGGCCGCGATGGGTGAGACATCACCCGCACCGGGTCCCGTACCTGGGATGCCCGGGGCGGTTTGTTAGCGGGGAGTGTCATGTTTTTGCAGGTGTTTCTAAATCCGAATGGCCGTGCTGGCGGCACGGCACCTGGTCAGGAGCATGCGCAGGGCGTCGGGCGTCTGCTCGCATTGTTACTGGTGATCGCCCTGATGTATGCCTTCTCCATGGGCAATCATCCCTTCATCCCTTCCATGGAACCACGCTTTGGCGAGGTCATTCGCGAGATGCTCGCCCGTGGTGAGTTTCTTATCCCGATCAAGAACGGTGTGCCTTATATCGAATACCCGCCACTGTATTATTGGCTGGCGCTGGCCGGGCGTTTGGCCGGTCTGTCCGATATGGTGGCGATCCGGGTGCCGGGTGCCCTGGCCTTTTTACTGTGGATAGTGTGGCTGGCGCGCCTGCAGCGTGTTGTGCGCCCCACTTGGCCGGTGTATCTGCTGCCCCTGCTCGGCGCCGCTTTGCCCGGCGTGCTCTATCAATATTTCATTGCCCAAAGCGACACGGTGCTGATCCTGGGTGTGCTGATGGCCATGACCGGCTATTTGCGTTTGTGCCAGGGGGCGGTGCGCGGTTTCGCCTGGGAGTTGTGGTTGGGGGTCACTCTGGCCACGCTGGCCAAAGGTCCCGTCGGGATGGCAGTGACATTGCCAGTGCTGGCGCTCGATGGTCTGTTTGGGGCGTGGCGAACGGGACAGGGGCCGGCGCTTTGGTGGCAGGCGCAGTGGGCGGCAGTGCGTCGCACCGCCTGGCTGCGCGGACTGGCCCTGGTGATGGTGTTCAACGTGCCATGGTATCTCGCTGTTGGGCTGCACGAAGGTTGGGAGATGGTGCGGGCCATGGTGGTTTACCAGAATTTTACCCGTTTTCTCGTCGGTTTCGATCATCTCCAACCCTGGTGGTATTACACCGAGACCATTTGGTATGACATGCTGCCCCTGGCCTTTTTGCTGCCACTCGCCTTGCCCATGGCCTGGCGGCGCTGGGGTGAGTTGAGGTGGCGTGTGCCGGTACTGTGGCTACTGTGGACGCTGTTGTTTTTTTCCGCCTCGGCCTCCAAACAGGGTAAATACATCCTGACCGCGGCCCCTGCAGTGGCCCTGCTTGGCCTGTTGGCGCTGGAGGCAGTGGCGACGCTGCGTTGTGCGCAATGGTCACACCGTGTGCGCGTTGTGTTACTGGGTTGGGCAGCGCTGCTGGTCGGCGCATTTGCGTTCACTGCCGTGTTCATATTGCCGCATTATGCGCAACGCATCGGCGGGCTGGAAGGGTTGGAGAAGATCCGTGCGGAAATAGCGGCGCGCCCTGCCCATGTGGTGAGCTTTCAGTGGCCACGCTCCATGGAGCTGTATGTGCTTGGGGCGCCGATGGACTATGTGCGATCGAGTCGCGTGCTCTACCAGCGGTTGCACCAGGGCAAGCTCAAGGCGGGCGATTACCTGCTGGTGTTTCGGCGTTTTCTGCCCCCGGTGGGTATCCCTGCCGACAAGGCCAGTCCCATGAGTTTTTCACCGCCCCCCGCAGCACCTTATTTCCGGCATCTGCTGAGCGTGGCGTTCAACGGGCAGTTGGATCTCTACGAGGTATTGCCGGGCGCCGTCGACATGCCCATGCCCGCGACACCCACACCGTTACCGCATCACTGGTGGGAGCGCTTCGATACGGATTGAGGTGTTCAGGTCCCGGAGGCGGAGCGGTGTGGGTGCAGGGGCGAATCGTTGGCCGTCGTCGGTAACCCCGGGACGCGCTCGCCCTGCTGGGCCAGGGAGCCATTGCGTCCCGCCACGGGCGCATAGATGATGCGCTGGCGTGGCAGTGTGGCGGGGTCCAGACTGGCGTAAAGGGCATCCATGGCGTCGATGGTGCGACCCTGTGCCTGCCAGTTGGCAAGCAGGGTTTCCATGACGGGCAACAGCTTCATGCCCTCCAGTTCCGCGTGCAAGGTGTAGACATGACCATGGGGCCGAGGGGTGTGGCTGTCGGCGAGCACCCGGGTGTGGACGCTGTCGGCGCTCAGTCCATCGAGGCCGATGAGTTCATCGAGCGTGGGCAGGGTGGTCGGCAGTTGTACGCAGTCCCGGTCTTTGCCATCGACGACGGGGCGAAACGGGCACGTGCCGCGGGTATCGCTGGCGTAGCGAAAACCGACCTGATCCTCAAACCGGAAGACGTGGGTGTTCATCTGCCAGCCCGCCGCGCCGTGGGTATGTGGCCGTGTGCCAAAGACGGCATGGTAGGCGCTGAGGGCGCGGTCGAACTCCTGCTGCGTCCAGGCCTCGTCACGCCGGGCGACGAAGTCCTGCCAGCGGATGTGGTCGTAGGTATGGATGCCGACCTCGTGACCGGCCTCGGCCACCTGGCGCATCAGCGCAGCGCAGCGCCGGGCGATGTGTGGGCCGGGCAGCACGGTGCCGTAGAGCAAGGTCTTCAGACCGTAGTGTTCCAGCACCGAGGTGCGCCCCACCTTGCCCAGAAATCCCGAACGGAATACCCGGCGGATGGCCCGCCCGGTATGATCCGGTCCCAGACTGAACAGGAAGGTGGCCCGCACGCGGTAGCGCTTGAACAGTGCCAACAGTGCGGGCACGCCCTCGCGCGTACCGCGCAGGGTGTCGACGTCGACCTTGAGCGTGATGCGTTGGCTCACGGTGTATCGAGCAGTTCGCGTGCCGCGCCGACCTCCTCACGGTAGGCCTCGAAGACCTTGGTCAAGGCCTCACGCAGGGTCATGTGAGGCGCCCAGTCGAGTTCTTTTTGCGTATTCTCGATCCACGGCACGCGGGTCTGAATGTCCTGATAGCCTTTGCCGTAGTAGGTATTGGCGCTAACATTGATGAGCTTGACCTGCTCAGCGCCCGGTTGGTATTCGGGAAATTCGCGGGCGATGTCGAGCATGAGTTCGGCCAGTTCACGCACCGAGAGGTCGTTGGCCGGATTGCCGATGTTGTAGATTTTTCCGGTGGCAATCCCGTCCTTGTTTTCGATCAGTTTCATGAGCGCGCTGATGCCGTCGGTAACGTCGGTGAAGCTGCGTCGCTGCTGACCGCCGTCGACCAGGCTGATGGGCTCGCCGCGGGCAATGTGACCGAGGAACTGGGTGACCACACGTGAACTGCCCTCCTTTGCGGTGTGCAGACTGTCGAGACCGGGGCCTATCCAGTTGAAGGGGCGGAACAGGGTGAAGTCGAAGCCGACCTGCTGGCCATAGGCCCAGATGACGCGGTCCATAAGCTGTTTGGAGCAGGAATAGATCCAGCGTTGCATTTCGATGGGTCCGAGTACCAGGGTCGACTCATACGGATGGAAGGGGGTGTCCTGGCTCATACCGTAGACCTCGGAGGTCGACGGGAACAGCACGCGCTTTTTGTAGCGCACACAATCACGGATGATGGGCAGGTTGGCCTCGAAGTCGAGTTCGAACACCGACAGCGGTGCGGTCACATAGCTTGCTGGGGTGGCAATGGCGACCAGCGGCAGAACGACGTCACATTTCTTGACGTGGTATTCCACCCATTCGCGGTTGATGACGATGTCACCCTCGAAGAAGTTGAACCGGGGGTGGTCCATGAGCGGGGCGACCCGGTTGCTGTACATGTCCATGCCGTAGACATGCCAGTCGGTGGTGTCCAGGATTTGCCTGGACAGGTGATGGCCGATAAAGCCGTTGACTCCGAGGATGAGAATGTTCATGCGACGATTGACTCCTGTACTCAATGTAAACCAATAATACTATTTATCGAGACCTTGGGTCTCGGATCGATAGCGCACCATTTTACCTGTCGGGGGGTATCCCCGTCTCCACCGCGCAGCCTGTTATTGCGTCTGTTTCTTGTCCGCTGTCTGGTTTGATGCCGGTGCGAGTCGCAGACCCTGCGGGCCAAAGGCGCGGATGAAATCTCGCGTGTCCAGTGCCTGGCCATTGCACTCCAGGCGTATAACCCCGAAGCGTTTACCATCGATGCAGTCGGCGTAGAGCCGTCCGTCCTCGGCGTAGAGCCGCGGTGTGGCCTGGTGTGCGCGCTGGGCGCGGTACTGGCTGCCCAGCACCCGGATGTGTTGGCTGTCGTGTTCGAAGAACGCGCCCGGGTAGGGCGGGGCGACGGCACGGATGAGATTGTGGATCTGCTGTGCCGGGTATGACCAGTCGATACGGCCCTCTTCCGGGCGGCGGCGTCCGAAATAGCTGCCGCTGGCCAGATCGAGCGGGGTATGCACCGCCTGGTCGGCACACAGGGCCTCCAGTACGCCATCCAGGCAGCATTCGGCGGCACAGGTGACCTTGTGAAACACCTCGAAGGCCGTGTCATTGGGCAGGATGGGTACGGCGTGCTGGGCGACGAGATCACCCGCGTCGGGTTTGACAGTCATACGGTGCAGGCTGGCGCCAGTGCGCGACGCACCCTGTAGCACGGCCCAGTTGATCGGTACCCGGCCGCGGTAGTGTGGCAGCAACGAACCGTGCATATTGTAGGCGCCGCGTGTGGGCAGGGCCAGTAGTTCGGCACCGAGCATATACCGGTAATAGAATGAGAACAGGAAATCGGGCTGCACGGTGGCCACGGCCGCGATGATCTCGGGCGTATCGGCGCGCGCGGGGATGAGGGTGGGAATGTCGTTGCGGTGAGCCAGTTCGGCGACACTGGCAAACCAGATGTCCTCGTTCGGATCATCCTCGTGGGTGACGACCAGGGCGACATCGATACCCCGGGCAAGCAGGACCGACAGGCAACGTACGCCGACATCATGGTAGGCGAAGACAACGGCGCGGGTCATGTCGAGTGACCCACCGGCGCTCTCCCGGGCTGATCGGGCGGTTCAGTGTGCATCCTGATCGGTCCCGGTAGTGGCGGTGTCTGGCTGTTCTTCATCGAGAATGGCGCGCACCAGATAGCGCGGCCGTTTACGCGCCTGCAAGTAGAGTCGACCCAGGTACTCGCCGAGCAGACCGATACCGAGCAGCACCAGCCCCATGATAAAGAAACTGATGGCGAACAGGGTGAAGACACCCTGGACCTCCGGACCGACGATAAGGCGGCGCACCATGAGGTAGAGTACAAACAGGAACGAGCCGCCAGCCACGCCCATGCCGATGAGTGAAAATGCCTGTAGCGGGACCAGCGAGAAACTGGTGACCAGATCGAAATTCAGGCGAATTAGTTTATACAGCGAATATTTCGACGCACCAGCGGCGCGCTCCTCGTGTTCGACCGTGACCTCGGTCGGATTCGAGGCATAGACATAGGCCAGGGCGGGGATGAAGGTGGTGACCTCGTGTGAGGCCAGCACCGCGTCGATGATGCTGCGATCGTAGGCGCGCAGCATGCAGCCCTGATCGGTCATGTGGATGTGAGTGATGCGCTCGCGCAGGCGGTTCATCAGCCGTGAGCCGATGTGACGCCACAGGGCATCGTTGCGCTTGCGCCGGATGCTGCCGACATAATCGTGCCCGGCATCCATTTGTTCGAGCAGTTTGCCGATTTCCTCGGGCGGGTTTTGCAGGTCGGCATCCAGGGTGACGATGCGCTGGCCGCGGGACTGCTGGAAACCGGCAATGATGGCCGCATGCTGACCGGCATTGGCCTGCAGGTAGACCACCCGTGTGACCTTTGAGCGGCGTTGGAACTGTTCGCGCAACAGCGCCGCGGAGCGATCCCGGCTGCCATCGTCGATGAAGATGATCTCGTAGTCGAGACCCAACGCATCGAGTGCGACATACAGGCGGGCGAACAGCGCGCTGAGGACGTCTTGCTCGTTGTAAATGGGAATGATGACAGAGACTTCAGGCGCCTTCATGGCTCAATTCCTCCAAGGTTATGTGCATGGCCTGACAGACCTGCTCGACATCGGCTGTGGTCATGGCCGGGAACAGGGGCAGGGTCAGGGTCTGTGCACCGATGCGTTCGGCGTTGGGGAAGTCACCTTCCTGATAGCCCAAGCGCCGGTAGCACTTGAACAGGTGCATGGCCGGATAGTGATAACCGCTGCCGATGTCACGTTTGGCGAGACGGGCCTGGAAACCGGCGCGATCGGTGCCGAGCGCGGTGTAGTCGATCAGCGGTGCAAAGATATGCCAACTGTGACCGTCACCGTCGGCAGGTGGGCGCAGGGCCTCGTGCGTCGGCAGGTGGGAAAAATAATGCGCCACCAGGCGCCGACGCTGCGCGTTGTACTCATCCAGGCGGGCGAGCTGGCGCACTCCGAGCACGGCGTTGACGTCGGGCAGGTTCATCTTGCCGCCCCACTCGGGGACCTCCATGTTGCCCGCCTCGTCGCGCTCGATACCGTGAAAGCGGATACGCTCCAGGCGCTGTGCTATTTCTGCATCAAAGCAGGCAATGGCACCACCCTCGATGCTGGTCATGTTCTTGTTGGGGTGAAAGCTGAAGCAGACGAGTTCACCGTCAGCGCCGATGCGCCGTCCGCGGTATTGCGTGCCGATGGCATGGGCCGCATCTTCAATGATATGCAGGTTGTAGCGCTCGGCCAGTGCGTGAATGGCCTCCATGTTGACGGCCAACCCGGCGAAATGCACCGGCAGGATGGCGCGGGTGCGCGGCGTAATGGCCGCCTCGATGGCCTCGGTGGCGAGGTTGCGCGTATCCAGACCGACGTCGACGAACACTGGCCGGGCCCCCGCGCGGACCACGACATGGGCGCTGGCGACGAAGCTCAGTGCCGGGATGATGACCTCGTCGCCGGGGCCGATGCCACAGGCAATGACCGAGGCCTCCAGTGCGCTGGTGCCGGAGTTGAATACCCGCACCAGCGCACCGCCGAGATAGGCCGACAGGGCCCGTTCGAAGGCCTGCGCCTTGGGGCCGGTGGTGATCCAGCCCGAGCGCAGGACCTCGGCGATGGCCGCGATGTCTTCCTCGGTGATGTTTGGTCTGACGAAGGGCAGCATGGGTTTCAATTCCTGGCCAGGATATAGACGCCGACGATGATGATGCCGATGCCGACCAAACGCATCGAACCGAGAGACTCGCCGAACAGCCACCAGGCGGCGAAGGCAGTGACGACGTACCCGAGCGACAGCATTGGATAGGCGATGCTCACATCCACACGTGACAGGGCGAGGATCCACACCACCACACTGATACCATAGCAGGCCAGCCCGAGCCACAGATAGGGTTCACTCATCAGGCGCAGCGAGACCGGGATGACCTGGTTCATGCTGAGGGCGATGGGCCCCATATGGCGCACACCTGCCTTGAGTGCGAGTTGGGCAACGGCATTGAGCATCACGCCGGTGATGATGAGCAAAAAGCTGGTGATGTTCATGATTGTTGCAGCGCTCGTTTCATTGACGGTTTCGTCGGGCGCCGGGTCACGACGATCCGGCGAGGGTCCTGGTAGATCACGCTCATGGGTACCCCTTGGCGTTTGAGTTTTTCATACACCTCCGGTGCCAGTACGGCCACGGCCTGAGTTTGCTGTGCCCACTGCGTGCGGAAGTCGGTGAGTGTGGCAATATAGGTTTGCGGATCGCGCTGGATGCCATAAGACAGCTCGCCTTCATACAGTCCGAGGTGCACGGTGCGATTCAGATAGAAGGGCAGTGACTGGTCATAGCGTCCCAGACTGTAGACGGGCATCGGGCCTTGCGCCAGCACCGGTTTGATGACCCTGGCCAGGTTGCGGGCCGAATACATCGGGGCCAGCACCTGGTAGCCCCAACCGATACACTGGAAGCCGAGCAGTGCCGCCAGCGCCAGGGCTGTCGCGGCACGTGGGCCACGAAAGCGGAACCAGGCCGAGAGCGCGGCACCGAGCAGGAAAGTGGCCATGGTGGCGAGGACCCAGGGCCGGGTCTGTTCGACGATGCTGAGCGGCATCTGCGATGAGGCAAAGTGTTGCAGATTGAAGGCCAGGCCCAGCATCAGCAAGCCGAACAGGGCGGTGATGAGTGTATCGAAACGAAAGCGGGGCTGGCGTTGCCGCCAGTCAGTGGCGGTAGCACCGAGGCGTTGGCCGGCGATGAGGGCCAGCGCCGGGTAGACCGGCAGCAGGTAGGTCAACAGCTTGGAGTGCGACAGTGAGAAGAACGCAATAATAAAAACGACATAGACCCAGAGGAAACGCACCGGGTCGAAGGCCGGGGCATGCGCCGCGCTGCGAGTGACCCACCAGCGCGGTCCCTGCCCATACTGGGAGCGGAATCCAGGCCGGAACAGGGCCATGAAGATGTTGGCCATCCAGGGCAGGCCGACGACGAACAGCAGCGGGGCGTAATACCACCAGGGCTGGTCGTAGTGGTAGATCTTCTCGGCGAAACGCTCCAGTTGCTCGTGCAGGAAGAAGAATCTGGCAAAACTGGGGTTGGCCGTGCTCACCGCAATAAACCAGGGTGCGGTGATGAGCAGGAACAGTATCGAGCCCTTGCCCAGGTGCAGATGGCGCCACCAGCGAAAGTCCCGCATCCACAGGCTGTACAGGAATACCACCGTGGCGGGCAGGACGATGCCCATGAGCCCCTTCCACAGCGTGGCGACGGCCAGCATGCTCCAGCCGAACAACATCCAGTTGCGCACTGCCCTCGGGTTGTCGCGACATGACTGGGCCATGAGCAGGGCGCCAACGCCGAAGATCATGAACGCCGAGACGCCGGCGTCAAGGGTCAGGGTGTGGGAGAGGAAGACCCACAGGGCGGTGCTGGCCAGTATCAGTCCGGCGTAGAGGCCGGCCGAGCGGTTGAACAGACGGGTGCCGAGCCACATGATCCAGGGCAAGGTGAGAAAACCGAGCACGGCTGGCCACAAGCGGGCGGTGGTATTGCTCTCGCCGAACAGTGTATAACCGATGGCGGTGAGCCAGTACTGGCCAGCAGGTTTCTCGAAGTATTTGAAGTCGTTGAGGCGGGGCGTGAGCCAATCACCTGTGGCAACCATCTCGCGGGGGATCTCGGCATAACGCCCTTCATCGGGTTGCATGAGGTCGCGATAGCCGAGCAGCGCAAACCAGATCACGCCAATGACGGTGAGCAGAAGGAGGGCGCGCTGACGTCCGGATACGGGATGTGATTGCATCATGGCTTGAGTTCAGGCCGCTGGTGAAGGCCAGCAGAAAAGGCGGTTCTGTGTGTGTTCTTATCCGGGTGTGTCAGGAGATACGACCTATAATACACGGTTTTTCTCTCTCAGTGGCCAAAAAACGCAGGCAGGGTGCCATTGGTGGACCCGATCGCGGTGGGGGGGAGGCCCATACAAGTGGGTCGCTCAGGCCGGTGTCGTCGTGGTCTGAGCCGTGTTGTCGTGCCCGGGCGTGAACACCAGCTCCACGCGCAGTCCGGGTGTGTTATCGAGCAGGTGTAGTTGTGCCCCGTAGAGCTGGGCCACCGCGCGCACCAGACTCAGCCCCAGGCCGTTGCCACGAGTGCTGCGGGTCTGATCCAGGCGCTCGAAACGTTCGAGCACGCGTTCACGCGCCTCGGCCGGGATGCCTGGTCCGTCATCGCTGACGCTGAGCCGGACCCGTTCGCCGTCGCGGGCCAGCGCGAGGGTCAGGTGGTGGCCCGTGGGAGGTGTGTACTTGATGGCATTTTCCAGCAGGTTGCCGATGACCTGGGCCAGCAGATGGCGGTTGACACGCAGATGGATGGCGGCGCTATTGCGCACCTCGAGCTGCAGGCCCGCCTCCTCGGCGACGGCACTGTAGAGTTCGCCCAGGTCAATGACCAGGGTGCTGACATCGACCTGGGCGGCCTCGTCACGGCGCACGCCGGCCTCGGCCTGGGCGATGCTGAGCAGGGCATTGAAGGTCTTGAGCAGCTGATCGGCATCGCTGATGGCCTGCTCCATGGCGTCGCGGTATTCCGCCTCATCGCGGTGTTCAAGCAGGGTGACTTCCAGTCGGCTGCGCAGCCGGGTCAGTGGGCTGCGCAGGTCATGGGCCACATTATCGGTGACCTGGCGCATGGCGGTCATGAGCTGTTCGATGCGCGTGAGCATGGCGTTGAGTCGCAGGGCCAGCTCATCGTACTCATCCTGACGGCCGGTGACGGGGATGCGCCGGGTGAGATCGCCGGCCATGATCTCACCGGCGGTGCGGTTTACGGCATCGATGCGTCGCAGAACACTGCGGCCCATGAGTACCCCGAGCATCAGGGCGAGGGCGATGGTCACGCCGAGCGTGGCGAGGACAATACCGAAGATGAATTCGCGAATGTCCTCGGCATTGTGCAGAGTCTGGCCGATCAGTAGACGCGATCCGTCCGCCAGCTTGACGGCCAGCACCGACAGGTATTGGTCGTCATCCTGATCCCGATCCCCCTGTTCCCTGAGAGGCAGCTGTTTGCTGTCGATCCAGACATTTTGCACCTTGCCGGTGGCATGTACCTTGGCGGGCCAGGCGTGCAGATCCCCCAGCGTGGGCCGACCGTCCGTGGGACTGTAAAAATAGTGTCGGCCGTCATTCCGGGTGCTGAGCAGGCGTCGTATCAGCACCCGGCGCAGTGCGGTATCACCGTGGCTGGTGTAGATATCCTGTAACTCCGTCACCTCGGTGTGTAGACCGGTGCTGATCTGGACATTGATATAATGCCCGGTTGCCCAGTACAGGAAACCCAGCGAGGCGGCGCTGAGCAGGCTGAAAAGCAGGGCATAGAGCAGCGAGAGCCGCAGTGCCGTGGTCTTGAGCAGTCTAGTGTGGAGCACGCAGACAGTAACCAGCGCCGCGCTCGGTATGCAGCAGGGGGGGATCGAAGCCCTTGTCGATTTTGGTGCGCAGACGGCTGACATGGACGTCGATGACATTGGTCTGGGGATCGAAGTGGTAGTCCCAAACCTGTTCCAGCAACATGGTGCGAGTGACCACTTGACCGGCATGGCGCATCAGGTATTCGAGCAGGCGGAACTCGCGAGGTTGCAGGCGTATGGTCTGTTCTGCCCGCGTGACGCTGCGCTTGATGACATCCAGTTCCAGGTCGGCGATGCGCAGCCGGGTCTGGATCTGATCGGGCTGGCCGCGGCGCACCAGTGCATCCAGGCGGGCCAGCAGTTCGGAGAAGGCGTAGGGTTTGGTGAGATAGTCATCCCCGCCAGCGTGCAGGCCGGTGACGCGATCATCGACTTCGCCAAGCGCGCTGAGGATCAGCGCCGGGGTCTGATCGGCTCCCGCGCGCAGCATGCGGATAATCGACAACCCGTCGCGCCCCGGTAACATGCGGTCCACCACCAGGGCGTCGTAGCCGCCCGCAAGCGCCATATGCAGGCCGTCATCGCCGTTCACGGCATGGTCCACACTGTGCCCGCTCTCCTTCAGACCCTGGAGCAGAAAGGCCGCAGTTTCACTGTCGTCTTCTATAACCAGTAGATGCATAAGTGTCCATGATACGGTGAACCGATGTGCTTGAGTATTAACGCTTGGTAACCCGCCTGCAACCGTGGGGTAAGATAAATTCAGGGATTAATGATAGCGCATTGACCGGGTGTTGAGATGGCGAGAAAGCCCCCCCCCAACCGTTGCCTGACGGTATTGGGCCACGAATTCCGCAGGGGGCTGCGGGCCGGTCCTTACCTGTAATGACCGCATAACCGGGTGGCGGCTCAAGCCAGAAGAATCGTCATGCACCCGACATCGCTGAGTGGTTGTGCCCATGCATGCTGACAGCCAAAGACATGCAGTGTTATCGGGAGGGCGAGTTTGACTAACACGTATTGTCCACCCCTGGTCCAGGCCGATAACAGGAATATGCCCTCGATGCTGATACCCGGATCTATGCGCAGAACATAATTATTGCCGGTCTGTTGGTGCAGATGCCCGTGCTGTTCGCTCGCATGAACGGCCTGAGCGGGAAGCGATAGCCGACTTGGTCTGCCCCGATCTGGCCAGGGTATAAACCGATGACACCGTGAGCGTGCTCAGATCGCACTCAGTGCTTGCTGTGCGTGTTGCCGTGCTCGCCGAGGTCCTGGCGTGCCGCGATACTGTGTACCCGTGGACGGTTGACATAGTGGGCCAGGGTGATGTTGTCGAGGAAGTTGAACAGCGAGTGGCTCAGATCCATCCATAACTCATGCGTCAGGCAGCGTTCACCGTTCTGGCAATCCTCTTGGCCGTTGCACCGGGTTGCATCAACCTTCTCATCGACGGCACTGATGATATCGGCGACGCTGATGTCAGCTGCCGGTTTCGCCAGGCGGTAGCCCCCACGTGGTCCCCGCACCCCCTTGACCAGACCGTGTCTACGCAGGTGGGCAAAGAGTTGTTCCAGGTAGGAGTTGGAGATGCCCTGGGTGGTAGAGATGTCGGCCAAAGTGACCGGTCCGCGGTCATCGTGGAGCGCGAGATCCATCATGGCGGTAACGGCATAACGTCCTTTCGTCGACAGTCTCATGGTGTAGTGCCTCGTCTGGCTCGCGGTTGCTGGAACCGGTGTAATAAAGGGTACAAGCGACGCGTTAGTGAGAGCATGACGCCTGTGCGCTGGGGTGCGATGCCCGGTGTGCAGACAGCATAACTGGAACTATATAATACCCTAGTAAATCAGTCAACAAAAGAAGGTGCTGATCAAGCGTATTCTATCCAGTGCAGGGGAGGGGTCGGCTGAACGGCAGATAGATATGTATATTTGAAGGTGTCAACGTGGGGCCCGGTGCGAAAGAATCAGCCGCTAGCACCCTGACTGAAACGCATCGACAGGTCGATGGCCTGCACATGTTTGGTCAGGCTGCCGCTGGAGATGTAGTCGACTCCGGTCGCGGCCACCGTGCGCAGGCTGGCAAGGTTCACGCCGCCGGAGGCCTCGAGCTCCGTCCGCCCGGCGCTCAGATGTACCGCCTCGCGCAGCATGTCCGGGGACATATTATCGAGCAACAGGCGATCCACCCGGGCCATCAGTGCCTCGTGCAACTCGTCGAGTTGCTCTACCTCGACCTCCAGCAACAGTCCCGGTGCCATACGCCGGGCGGCATCTACCGCCGCCGTGATTGAACCCGCAGCGAGGATGTGGTTTTCCTTGAGCAGAAGGGCATCGTAGAGGCCGATACGGTGATTGTGCCCGCCGCCACAGCGTACGGCATACTTTTGTGCAAGGCGCAGGCCGGGTAGGGTCTTGCGGGTGTCGAGGATGCGCACGCCGGTACCGCGCACGGCCTCGACATAGCGGCGCGTGAGCGTCGCCGTGCCCGATAGGGTCTGGAGGAAATTCAGCGCTGTGCGCTCGCCGGTGAGCATGGACCGGGCTGGGCCATGCAGTCGGCACAGCACTGCATCGGCCGCCACCGCCGTGCCTTCCTCGACCCACCAGTCGAGCGCAATGGTCGGGTCGAGTTGTGCGAACACCGCGTCGAACCAGGGCCGCCCGCAGATCACCGCAGGTTCCCGGCACACGACGTGGGCCTCGGCCTGTGCCGAGGCCGGGATCAGTGCCGCCGTTACATCGCCATCACCCACGTCTTCTGCCAGGGCCTGGCGCACCTGCTCGGTGATGAGCGTGGCACAGGGCGCTTGCGGGACCGTTGCCGGCATGGGCCTACGCCACGCTGAGCAGTTCGACGTCAAAGATCAACGTGGCGTTTGGTGGAATGACACCGCCAGCACCCTGGGCACCGTAACCGAGGTGATGCGGGATCGTCAGTTTGCGTTGACCACCGACACACATACCGGCCACCCCCTCATCCCAGCCGCGAATCACCTGGCTTGCACCCAGGGCAAACTGAAAGGGTTGATCGCGGTCCTTGCTCGAATCGAACTTCGTTCCATCCTCCAGCCAGCCGGTATAGTGCACGGTCACCGTGTGGCCCGCCTGGGCAGTAGCGCCATCGCCGGTCGTCAGGTCTTCATACTTCAGTCCGGAATCGGTGATCATCATGGTCATGAGTGTGTCCTCAGTATAGGGAGATGTGGGGCCCGGGGGGGTAGGGGGAGAGGATAGCATGAGATCATATTTTGCCTTTTTCTCCTTGTCGCTAGGGTACTAGGCCGTTGTATGTATCGCTTAATGCCTTCATCGAACGGTATGAACATATGCCATTGATATACCTAGGTATTTCGTCTGTATTGTATATTGCATCCCATTTTGTTGACCTATCAATTGACGCGAATACCATTATGGGGTTTTACTCTGCTGGCCGCGGTGGTAGCGGCGGTGCGGTAAGCGTTTTGGATGTTTAAATTTAAAGATTAAATCAAAACAACTTAAGCAGCATGGAGGAGATATGGGCGATATTCGCAAGGACACTACAACCAGTGGGCGGGATCGAGATGAGGCGATGAAAGCACTTCGAACGGCAATGCGGCAGAAAAATGAATGTCTGAATGATGGGGCGCATTGTGATAACGCCAGAAAAGCCATCATCGACAGTTTAAACCCGATAATAAAATTAGATCCACCCTATTTCAGAAACTTTTTCAAGGATCATCAAAAATTCGCCACTAGTTTCAGCGATTACAAGTATGTGGAGAAGTTGTGCTCAGTGGTCTGTGCTGTCGAGTCATGGGTGAGCAGGCCAACAGATCACGAGAGTCTACCAAACTCAGACCCGTATGCAGCGATCGCCTGGATTGGCGGTCTTGATCTTCATGTTCACGCCAGCATGTATTTCGGTTTTGACAAGCGCGAAATGTTGCAGGTATTTCAAATCGTGCAGGAGATGAAGACGTATGAACTGGATGCCGTGATGGCGGTAGACTATTATTTCCCCGAAATTGAGCTACTGGATTCTGAGGCGTGGATGTTGTACTTCACGGCAGCGTTATCAATGAAGTTCAGGGAAGGGGTGTGTGCGTTGGAGGCGAGACGGGTCGAGCTTGGGATATCTGATGAGTTGCGTGATGATATTGTGGGCGGCGTTAAATCGACGTACTGGTGGAAGAATATGTTGATGTCGCGTGTGATCGAGTCAGCGGCTGAAGGTCTGCCACCGGAGATCCAGGAGAGAATGCAACAAGAAGAGTTGGCAGAAGTCTGATAGCACGGCGAAATCCGCAGGCTTATGCCTCGGGTTTCGCCAATTGGGTAAGGCAATCGCGCGGAGCACTTCGGCATTCACTATGCGACAGTTAGTCGTGTGGTGCACACTTTTGCACAAAATGTGTAGACTGCACGCCAAGCATGATGGGTGCAACTGTGTGGGTGCAGGACCTGATCAAATCGCCGTGATCCCCCAGGGAGGGGGGGCACACAGATAGTTATCATAATGGGGGGATATCAGACATATCCATGAATGAATCCGACGCTGACAGCCAGTACAGGACCCTGACACCAAGCCAGATCCTCTCCTGGGTAGAGGACGAGACGCAAAGTATGCGATTGCGCACCGATCGTGACGTCCTCCCCGGAGGATACATGGCGGCTGCGATCCCGATGTTAGTCGACTGGCCAGCCAGCGAACCGTATGGTGATCCCGCCTTCTTCGTTCTGCGCCACGTCAACTATGGTGGTAATCCGTTTGAAAAATTCACCGTGCTGCACAGTGTGCGGGTCCCGCTTGACGGCCTGGAGAGTATTGAATTCACCCTGGTGCCCTTTGGTGAGGGTGGGCGGCTAGGGCCCCTGCAGCACGTGCAACTGCGTTTCATTTTTGAATCGGGCAAGGAACCCGAACTGCTCGACCTTGCGGGTGTCGAGACCGGTGCTGATCCACGGATCCCCGACCTGGTGTTCAGTTGGGTGTCCTGGCGGCGCCCGGATGTCAGCTGGGCGTTTCGCAAGGGGATGGACGACGAGGCGCAAATCTACTGGCTGAGCCTGCGTGCCTTTGTCGGATCGCAGAAGTTTCTGGAGGATGCATTGGAAGGACGCGACTGGTATTGCTATCCTTTGCGGTTACCGGGTGGCAAGGAAGGACTGGCTGAACTGTTCAGGTCGACGGTAACGCTGGGAGATGGCGTGGCACGCGATACACTCGCGCACATGCTGGCGGGTGGAGAGGAGGCTTGGTTGAAACATACACCGCCTGGTAATAATGCCGACCGGGATTCCCACCGCCAGTGGAACGAACTGCTTGAGCGTATCCGTGCATCCGATCCGCAGGCACTGGCACAGGTGTTGCTTCCCCCCGAGCAAGACACCTACCATCCACTGGTACGTTCCTGCGCAACCCTGGCGCGCCACACCGTGTTACTGACGGTGAAACGGCTAATTGCCAATGGGCAGGACGAAGGCGTGGTACGGGACAAACTGCCCGAACCGCTTCTGGGGGCCACGGAAGTCTGGATGAAAGAATTCGCCCATGCTGGCCTGGGGGGGCTGTTTTTGTGTGCGCCGCTCGCGATGCGTTACATTATGCGACACCACGAGACCGTACCACCGGATATCCCTGCTGAACTCGATGCCGCGGGTCTACTTCAACGGCACAACGGCAAACGCTACCGGATCCATTACAGTCACAAGGGTACAACGCCCTACGGCCCTGCATTCTTCGTCTAGACATCATGTCCTTTCTAAGTTGGTTAACAGACAGGCTCATTCTTCAATCCACCCGACATGATATTCATGCTTCGCAAAGAAGACCTTCGCGGTTCTTATATGGAGAGGGTGAACTGGAAGTGTGGGTGCACCGCATCGGGCGGGGCAAACAGGGAGTACCAGGGCTGTACCTGCTGGAGTTTCCTGGAACGGCCAGTCGTGCAGAGCACAGAACCGATTTTGTTGAGGACTGTTGGTCGCAACGGTGTGTTGAAATCTGGGCGGTTAACCCTCCTGGCTACGGTAATAGCAGCGGCACGGCCAGTCTGAAAAAACTACCGGCAATGGCCGAGTGCGCACTGCATGAGATACGAAAAATTGCCGGAGAAATCCCCGTGATCGTTGCTGGCGGCAGTCTCGGCAGTGTTAGCGCGCTTTACCTCGCAGCGCGTCACCGGGTTGATGGCTTGCTGGTACAAAATCCGCCGGCCCTGTGTGAGGTGATTCTGGCACAATCCGGCTGGTGGCACTTCAAATGGTTGACCCGCGTGTTCGCCAGACAGATACCGCGTGAACTGGACAGCCTCGCAAACGCCCGGGAGGCAACCGTTCCCGCCATCTTTATCACTGCGCAGCAGGACAAAACCGTACTGCCCCACATCCAGCGTCAGATCATTAAGGCGTACAATGGACCGTTAAAGATCCTCTCCATGCCGAATGCTGGTCATGCTACCCCCCTAATGGAAAATGACCTCGAACAACTGCGCCTCCTAGCAAGCTGGCTGTATGATGTTGTTACTCACTGAACAACAAGGTCCTTAAAATCTGAGTTATCCCCACGAATTTTTCTGGTAACCAAATGAAATTAAAGAAATAGATAGACTTTCATGGCGAGGTTTGATCAAATTGGTTCACGACCATCGCCGGTGGCAGAAATATAGGTCTGGAATTTCACTGTGACTGAAGATGGCACGAGTAGCGCGTAGGAAAATGTGAGTCCCGTCAGGGATCGTGAACCGGTCATGGCGACGATACAACCTCAGAATCAGCTCCCGGTCATCCGTCGCACCAGCATGTTGCGAAAGGCCGCGAATAGTTTTTGCATCTGCGGTTGTTTGTACGCATAGGTCTCGACCGAATCCATGGCGTGGACCACCAGGGCGCTATCGATCTCGAATACCAACAATTCGCCCTCCTGGGTCTGCGCACAATCTATACCGAAGTAGTCCAGACCCATTCGTTCGACAATAGCCTCCATGGCGGGTGCGTGGTGGCGGGCGAAGTCCTCATTAAACACGGCCATGACACTGGCCTCCTCCGCCCGTTTCGCCTCACTCTCGCCCATTCCTGCGTTTAGGTAGTGGATCATCCAGTGCTCGGAGATGGCCATATGCGCAATGAAGGGACGGCCGTCGATGAATATGATCCGGAACTTCCGGAACAAACCATCTTGTCCGCGATAATCGACAAAGCGGGCGAGATAAAATTCGCGCTCGGTTTCCCCTTCCAGGTAGGCGGTGATGTCTTGTGCTCCGTCGAGCTTGGCCAGGCCGCGTCCCGCCTGGGAATCGACCGGACGTATGATGACAGGGAAATCACCGTCTTCGATGAGATGGCGAATGGTTTTCTTGCCGTGAGCGACGGCCTCCAGATCATGGCGGGTGATACGCGCGGAGAGGGGCATGTCTACCCCCGCAATACCGGTCAGCAGATTGCTGGCGTCTGCGCGTGAGAGCAGGGCGAGCCGACTTGGCTGATTGAGCACCGGGCAAGGCCAGGAGGCCACGATGTGTTCGAGTTCGTGCAATAGCGGGCGCGTGCGGTCTGAGTCGGCCACGGCGATGAACAGCAGATCGTGCGCCGGCAATGACGCGGGCAGGCGCGCGCCCTCGCCGACATAGAGCATATCCAGTGCTATGTCGGACCCCTGCAGCAGGAATTCCAGCGGTGTGTTTGCCATCAGTTCTCCCGGCACCATAATGGCAAGTACGCGCACAGTCGCCGGTGCGCTGGCCGCAGGGAAGTGATAGAGCGGCTGGATTTTCAGGGCTTGTGCCTGCATGGAAAGCGCGACATCCGGTATGCCGGTGAGATGCATGATTATAGAAAAATCCATCATGGCATTGGTATCGCCTGGATCGGCTTCGATGCGGTGCAGCAGTTCCTTGCTCAGGGGTGTGAGGTCTGCGCCGGACAGGGACATGTGCATCAGTGTCGGCAAACCGATAAGCGGTTTTACTGGGGTATCATTCATGTTGCCGTCTGCTTATTGAGTGTGAATCATGGGGTCTTGCTCTGCATGTGGGTTTTGCTGTGGGCCGCACCGATTTCAAGCGTGGCCTGGATCAGAGCGTCGATATCTGCAGATTCGGTACGGTGGTTGACGATGGCTGCGCGTATCGCGACCCGGCCGTTGAGGGTGGTGAGCGAGGGTGCAGCGATACCCGATTCTTGCAGGGTAGAGACAATACGAGTGTTGGCGATGTCGGGGTCTTGGCAACAGTAGCGAAAACAAACGATATTCAATGACACCGGTGCGAGCAGTTCCAGTCGGGGTTCGGTCTCGATACGCATTTGCAGATAGCGCGCCAAGGCACAGGTGCGCGAAATTGCCTCGCCGAGTTTCGCTGTGCCATAGACCTTGATGGTGAACCAGGCCTTCAGCGCACGGAAACTGCGCGACAGATCGGGTCCGAAGTCACAGGGCCACGGTGAACCCGCCGCCAGGCCGCGCGATGCCCTTTTCAGGTAGGCGGCCGGTGAGGAAAAGGTGTCGAGGTGCAGCGCGCTGTCACGAATCAGAATGAAGCCCGCATCGTAGGGTACCTGGCCCCACTTGTGAAAATCAAAGGCCAGGGAATCGGCGTGCTCGATGCCCTTGAGGCGAGGGGCGATATCAGCGGCCAGCATGCCGAGCGCGCCATAGGCGCCGTCGACATGGAACCACAAGCCCTCACTGTTCGCCAGCCTGGCGAGCGCGTCCAGATCATCGATGGCACCGACGTCCACCGAACCGGCGGTACCGGCAATGAAAAAGGGTGTCAGACCTGCACGTCTATCGGCGTGGATGGCCTGCTCCAATGCCCCCAGATTCAACTCATAGCGCTCAGACATGGGAATGAGGCGCAGGGATGCTGTCCCGAGGCCCGACAGGTCCATGGCCTGGGCAATACAGCCATGGGCGCCAGCGGAGGTATAGGCCACCAGACGCGTGTCACTTGCCGCGATGCCTTCCTGGCGCACGCGGGTGCCTAGGGCACCGGTTCGGGCCACCAGCACCGCAATCAGGTTCGCCATGGAGGTGCCGTTCACGAACAGGCCACTGGCAGACTCGGGAAAGCCAAACAATGTGCGCACCCAACGGACCACCTGGCGCTCCACCTCGATGGGTATCTGATCGCGCCCGCCAAGATTCGCATTCAGTCCGGCTGCCAGCATTTCTGCCAGCATCCCCACTGGTGTCCCTCCACCATGCACCCAGCCCATGAAGCCCGGGTGGGCGTTGCCGACCGCGTACGGGAGGATATCTTCCATAAAGGTTTGATGCACGGCGGCCAATTCCGTCGGTTGTTCGGGAAGCGGTGCCTTGAACGCCGCACGTACTGCCGGGGGGATCGGTTGCCAGACCGGGCGTTGGCGAATGTGTTCCAGATAGTCCAGCATGTCATCGAGCATGCGATGTCCCTGGTCCCGAAGGGCGCTCCAATCTGTCGGATCAAGTGTATTTCGTGTCACTACAATGGCCCATTGCGGTACAATTTCATCTCCGCTTTACGGGTGGCCGACGGCCGCGCACGGAAATGGCTACGATAGGATGCGACATGCTGTCGATCGAGCGTCATTTTCCCAATATTACGCAACATCTATGCCGATGTCATGGCTGCGACCGGGGCGAAGGGTTGCAGAAGTGTAAGACGTTTTCCGGGTTATCGCTGGAGACCCAACGCGATGTGTTGTTGTTCCTGGTCGAGGAGCACCTGTGCCGCAAGATACTGGAGAAGATTGCACCGGCGAGCGAGGCGTTACTGCGCCCGCTTGTTCGATCGTTTGGGTCTGAGCCGGGCGCCGGTCATCGAGGACGCAAAGGTTATCGGTATTATCAGTTATACCGACATGGTGTGGCACGGCCTGCTGAGTCAGGATTAGCCGACCATCGGGATATCCTGGCGCAGTATGTTGCGAAACAGTGCGATATGCATATCGACGCGCAGACAAATGCGCTGTTTTGCCGTTATGAACCGGGCCGCAACCAGCCGTTACACTATCGCGCTATACTTGGTGCCGTTTGTCTATCGAGGGGGCGTAACGTGGTGGGGAGAAGGGGGCCGGGGGGTGAGCGTGGATGCGTGAGATGGACGGCGCAATGAATCTGGGCCCGGCGTGCGAATACGTGTTTGCACACCCGGCGCTGGTGCTGTGCGCGGGCGGTCCGGTGGCGTTGTCGGTGAATCTCTATCAGGTGGTGCCGTGAGCATGTGTGTCGATTTGCGCACCGGTCTGCTCGACGCCGCCCTTCAGATGAATTCGCCGAATTGTGATGCACGGCGCACCGCTGGCGTCATCGACTTGCTGGTGATCCACGGCATCAGTCTGCCACCGGGGGAGTTCGGCGGCCCGTATATCGAGCAGTTGTTCACCAACCGGCTCGATCCGGCAGGCCATCCCTATTTTGCGGACATCGCGGGCCTGCGGGTCTCGGCGCACTTGTTGCTCCGGCGCGACGGTGCGCTGCTCCAGTTTGTGCCGTTCACCTGTCGTGCCTGGCATGCCGGGGCGTCCTGCTTTGGAGCGCGCGAGGGGTGCAACGATTTTTCCATTGGTATCGAATTAGAGGGTACCGACACGACACCCTACACCGGCGAACAATATCGTACGCTGGTGGCGGTGACGCGGGCTTTGCAGCGCGCCTACCCGGGCATCGGGAATGCACACATCGTCGGGCATTGCGATATCGCGTCCGGTCGCAAGACCGATCCCGGCCCGGCCTTCGATTGGGACGGGTACCGTCAGGCCCTGGCGGTATCCGTCGCTGACCTTGCAACTTCCACGCGTAAGCAGGAGACTTAGGCACTCATGAACCTCATTATTATTCTCATCAGCCTCGGCATCGAACACTTCCTGGGTTCCCTGGAAGACTATCGCCGTTTTGACTGGTTCGATGACTTCTGCGACGTAGTCATGACCCGGCTCTCGTCGTGGTCATGGAGCGACGGTCCGATGGGTGTCCTGCTCACCATCACCCCGGTGGTGCTCGGTATTTGGTTGATCGCCGATCTGGCGCATGCCGTCACGCCGGTCTTCGCCTTTCTGTTCTCTATTGTTGTGGTGTTGTTCTGCATCGGCCCCAAGGACCTGGATCGCGATGTGGAGGGGTATCTGGAGGCGATGGAGCGCGGCGATGACGAGGGCGGTGCCTGGTATGCCAGCGCCGTGCTCAACCGGGATGTGGCCGCACCACCGGCCGAGATGGCCCGCATTGTGCGCGATGCGGTGCTGCTCAAGTCCAATGATCGGCTGTTGGGTGTATTGTTCTGGTTTGTGCTGCTCGGCCCGGTGGGTGCCATGTTGTTTCGCCTGGCCAGCGTGGCGCGCGAACACGTGCACGATGAGGGGACAGGTTATGCGAAGTCGATGCGGGACCTCTATGCCGTCCTGCTGTGGCCGGTGGCACGCCTGAGTGTGCTGGCCTATGCCCTGGCAGGCAGCTTTATGGAGACCTTCAGCCATTGGCGTAACCTTGCGGATGTCTGGCAATGGGACAGCGAGGATCTGCTGCTCAGGAGCGGACGGGGCGCCCTGCGCCAGGCCGGTGAGTCGGAGGTACCCGACGACGCACAGGCCGAGCCGAATACCGATGCCGTGCGTGATGCACTGGCGCTGGTCAAGCGCACCCTCATTATCTGGATCGCATTGCTGGCGCTCATGACCCTGACGGGGTGGACGCGCTGAGGCGTGTACCGGCCCGATTCGGCGGCCACATTTCTGCTTGATAGTCTGGCTTTTTCAAAATGATCGGGTATCTGGAACCGCTATTTGGTCTTTCACGGTGGTTGGCCATACGGTGTCGACCGATAGGGTGTCTGATCGGGTTGGGGCTGCTCAGCGTGTGCTTGAGTGGGGCTGCCGCCGTGCTCAGCGTGCGCGACGATACCGGCCATACCGTCACGTTGCCGGCACCGGCCCGGCGGATCATCAGTTTGGCTCCCCATATCACCGAGTTGCTGTTCGCGGCCGGGGCGGGGGCGTCGGTAGTCGGGGTCTCGGCCTATAGTAACTATCCCCCCGCGGCGCGGCGCCTGCCGCGGGTAAGTGGTGCGGGCGGACTGGATCTGGAGACGATCCTGGGCCTGCGCCCCGATCTCGTCGTGGCCTGGGCCTCGGGTGGGCAGCAGCAACAGGTGGCACGGCTACAGGCGCTGGGTGTGCCCGTCTACTGGAGCGATCCTCGCCATATCGCAGATATTGCCGCTAGCCTGTTGCGCCTGGGGCGTCTGGCCGGCACAGAGGCCGTGGCCCGGCGCGAGGCGGCACACCTGCGCCGGGGCTTCGCCGAACTGGCCCGACGCTATCGCCACCGTCGCCCGGTGCGGGTCTTCTACGCGATCTGGGCGCAACCCCTGATGACGGTCAATGGCCGACACATGATCTCCGCTGTACTGCGCCTGTGCGGTGCGCGTAATATCTTTTCCCGGTTGCCTGGCCTGGTGGACACGGTGGGCACCGAGGCTGTTCTGGCCGCCAATCCACAGCTAATCCTCAGCACGACCCGTCCCCGCCAGGACGCGCACTGGCGGGCCGAATGGCAGCGCTGGCCACAGCTCGCCGCCGTGAAATCAGGCCAGATTGACACCCTGCCTGCGGATCTCGTTCAGCGTCCCGGCCCGCGCCTGCTGGCGGGGGCGCGGTTAGTTTGTCGAGATGTGCAGCAGGCACGCGAACATTTGCCGGCCATCCTGCACTAAGGCGCCCGGTATGCCGATCGCCGTTGTTCAGCCCGTGGTATGTGCGTAGATGTCGCGCAGGGTGGGAACGGCCAGACCGGCCCCATCGGCGTGGCCCAGTGCGCGTGCAAGCCTTGCGGGTGCCGAACGGCCCATGCACGCGTGGGCTGGGTCGCCCTGGATGGCCGCCACCATACCCTCGATGAGGCGGTGGCGATCGAGGGCCATGTCGATGAGGTGAAACTGGATGTCCATCACCTCGTTGGCGACCGTACGGGCCAGGTCCTGATGCCTGTACCACAGATCCTCGACTGTGCCACCGACCCTGATCCCGGCGATGTTGGTGGTGAGGATATAGACGTTTTTGCGTACCAGTTCGAAGCTCAGTTCCGCTGCGCCATCGAGTGTCCAGCAGGGGATATCCAGTGTCTCCAGCGCCTGCTCGATCAGTTTCGTTGCCGGGCCATAGACCGGCGAGGGCACCAGGACCTTGTAGTCTCGTCCCGGTTTTTTCTCAAACCAGACGGCCACGACCGTCGGTTGGGTGAGGCCGTGTAGGGTCCAGTCGCGTGGCAGCAGCTCGTTTTGTAACAGGCCGACCCGGTTATGCCAGAGGGTGGGCAAGTGTTCGAGGACGGGATGGAGTTCGTTTTCATCCAGTGCGATCAGGACCAGGGCCGGCACGGGTACGGCCTGGGCCACGGCCTGGATATCGCTGTGCCGGGTCACGGGATAGACAGGATGACCCGAGCGGAGAAAGCCCCGGGCGAAGACCCCGCCCATCTCGCCGATGCCGACAATCACTACGGGTGAGTGCATGCGTGTTCCTCAGTGATTGCGCCAGGGGCGAGCGGGGTGCCGCTCACCGTGTTCTCAGGCCTGGCGCGGGATTGCACGCACGGCGTAATGGGTATCCGTGTCGATAATCTGGAACAGCCGGTCGATGTTGGGATGTACGCCCGGATGACGGCGGGCCTCATCAGTCTGTTCAGCATAGAGATCGAGCGCCTTGCGGGCGGCGGATGGGCCGATGCCGCCAAAGTCCACGGCTATCTTATAGTACACGGCGAGGGAGTCGGACTGCCCGGGTTTGTTCTCAATGATGGCGGCCGGGGAGTGGTTGTCACCGGCATAGAGTTCAAGTCGATCGAGGCCGTCGATCGGGGGCAGAGTTTGCAGATTGGTTTCGAAGTTGTTCATAGTCGGCTCAAGGTGGTTGAGGACAATGCGACCTGAGCGGTCACTCCAGTTCCGGTCTATTCTAGCGCAGATAAGCGCGGACGGGCGCACCGTTTGTAAAACGCCAACGCCTCGCCTGACCCTGATGTCCATCCGGTTTGCAGATACCGCAACCCCCAATGTGCATGCCGAGAGCCGAACCGCTTGTCTGGTGCGACGGGCACGCTTACGGAGGGGTTCAGGGGGGCGTTGTGTCGAACCCATCCGATGTCGTTGATGTCAACAGCACCTGGGCGGCCTCGTGCAGTGAGGCATAGGGCACTGCACCGGAGAGTTGCATTTTGCCAAAGATATAGCTTGGGGTGCCACGAATACCAAGCTCCCGGGCGTGTGTCAGGTTGATGCGCAGGCGCTCGGCATACATCGGGTTATGCCAGGCATCATCGGCAAGGGTGTCGGGCAAGGCGCACTGAGTGGCGATAGCGCGCAGGACCGCCTCGTCGCCAATGTTGCGCCCGGCACTGAAGAATGCCTCGAACAGGGCCTCGTGCAGGAGGTAGAAGGCCTCACGTGATTGATGCTTGGCGGCCTCGGCGAGGAGTAGGGCCTGGTGTGAGTTGGTGGTGAAGTCGTGCGCTGTCAGCTTGAGCCCTTCGTCCTGTGCCATGTGTGCGAGGCTGACCTGCATCTGCTCCCATTGATCCCGGGGATAACCCAGGGCATCGATGGGCATCCCCTGGGTCGGTGTATCAGGGTGGATCTCGAGTCCACACCAATTGACGCGAAGGTCATAGTCATCGCGCAAGCGCAATAGGCGGCGACTGCCGATGTAGCAAAAGGGGCAAATATAATCAGAGAAGATGCTGACCCGCAGCTCCGGTTTTTCATCGGCCATGTTGACACTCCTTGCGAATAGTCCCTTTCCGCTGCCTGACAATGAGGCCGGTCTGTCTGTCCGACCGATTGCGGCCGTACGCTGATGGGGCCAGATGCAGTGCAAGGACGGCCCGTACTCGATTATGTCGGCAACGCTGTGCATTTTACCAGTGCGTCGTATTTATGACGCGCGGCCTGTCGATAGACTCGAACAACAAGGTCGCCGTCACCCCTAGGAGAAGCGTATGTATCGAGGACGTATAGGAGTACATAAATTCGTCCCATCAATCACTTGGGGGACCATCCGGGCCACTATTCACCTGTGATTCCTGCGGGAGAATAACATTGTAAAAATAAAGAATTGCTATCATTTTAATAGTTGTTGTAGAATCAAAATATGGAAAAAGAGACTGCAACATCTATTTTTGAATCGCTCTCATCAGGCGTGCGTCTGGATGTGTTCCGGCTACTCGTCAAACAGGGCATGGCGGGCGTGGTCGCCGGCGAGATCGCCTCCACGCTCGGTGTACCGCCGACCAATCTCTCCTTCCATTTGAAGGCACTGACACAGGCGCGCCTGCTTACGGTGGAACAGGAGGGTCGCTTTCAACGCTACCGGGCCAACATTCCCCTGATGCTGGACCTGATTGCGTATTTAACCGAGGAATGCTGTTCGGGCGACCCGGGCCAATGCATCGACATGCGTGACGTATCGGTGTGCCCCGAGGCGATAGCAGCGCCTATTTCACCGGGCTCGGTAAAGCCTAAGGGATGAACATCCTCTTTCTCTGCACCGGGAATGCGTGTCGCTCCATCCTGGCCGAAGCCACCTTCAACCATCTGGCGCCGGTGGGCTGGCAGGCCATGAGTGCGGGCAGTCAGCCCGCGGGGCAAGTCCATCCCCGTTCGCTGGTGTTGCTGGCGCGTGAGGGCATCGCTACTACAGGCCTGCACAGCAAGTCATGGGACAACCTGGCGCTCACCCCGGATGTTGTCATCACGGTTTGCTCCAGCGCGGCAGGTGAAACCTGCCCGGCTTACCTGGGCCCGGTGCTGCGCACCCACTGGGGTGTGGAAGACCCGGCCCGCACTATTGGCACCGACGCGCAAATCGATGCCGCCTTCATTGTGGCGTACCGAATCCTGCGTGTTCGCATTACCGCATTTCTTGCCTTGCCGCTGGCGGATTTGAAAAAGACCCCGGCACGATTGAAGGCGGAGCTGGATCACATCGGCACGATTTTTCCATAACCCCCGTTGCCAAGAGAAGATTGATGTGCTGATTGCCATAGTGATTTTTCTTGCCACCCTGCTGCTGGTGATCTGGCAGCCGCGTGGTCTCGGTATCGGCTGGAGCGCCCTGGCCGGCGCGGTGGTGGCCTTGATCACCGGGGTGATCCGGTGGGGCGACATACCCGTGGTCTGGCACATCGTCTGGAATGCCACCTTTACATTCGTTGCGCTGATCATCATTTCGCTCATCCTTGACGAGGCGGGTTTCTTTCATTGGGCGGCGTTGCACGTGGCACGCTGGGGCGGTGGGCGCGGACGCCGGTTGTTTCCGCTAATCGTGTTACTGGGGGCCGTGATCGCGGCGTTTTTTGCCAACGACGGTGCGGCGCTGATCCTCACTCCCATAGTTCTGGCGATGGTGCTGGCACTCGGATTCAGCCCACAGGCGACGCTGGTGTTCGTGATGGCCACCGGTTTTGTCGCTGATACCACATCGCTGCCGCTGATGATCTCCAACCTGGTCAATATCGTCAGCGCCGGATACTTCCAGATCCCGTTTGACCGGTACGCCGCAGTGATGGTGCCGGTGGATCTGGTCGCGCTCGCCGCCACACTGTTCGTGCTGTATGCCTATTTCCGTCGTGACATTCCGTTGCGCTACGCAGTGCAGCGCCTCGACGAACCGGCAAGCGCCATCCGCGATGCGCTGGTGTTTCGTTGGGCCTTTCCAGTCCTGGCAATTCTGCTCATCGCCTATTTTGTCACTGCGGCGTACGATGTTCCCGTGTCTTTTGTCACTGGTGTTGTGGCAGTACTCATGTTGGCCCTGGCCGGGCGCTGGTGGCGAGGTGGGCGGGGTGCTCGAATCAATGTGCGTAAGGTGCTCAAGGAAGCCCCCTGGCACATTGTGCTGTTTAGTATCGGCATGTATCTGGTGGTCTACGGTTTGCGCAACGCTGGCCTCACGCAATATTTGGCGCGCGTGCTGGAGGTTATCGGTCAACATGGTGTGTTGGCTTCAACCCTTGCTACCGGTTTCATCAGCGCCATTTTGTCCGCGGTGATGAACAACATGCCTACAGTGCTGATAGGGGCCTTGGGCATTCACCAGGCGCAAGGACTGAGCGCACCGGTGCGCGAGGCCATGATCTACGCCAACGTAATCGGTTGCGACCTGGGGCCGAAGTTCACGCCAATCGGCAGCCTAGCCACCCTGCTTTGGCTGCATGTGCTGGCGCGCAAGGGGATCACCATTACCTGGGGCTATTACTTTCGCGTCGGTGTCCTGCTCACTGTGCCGGTTTTGCTGATGACCCTGTCCGCCCTCGCACTGCGCCTGAGTTGATGGACAAATAGCCGTGCCCACCGGTTCGGCGTTATGGGGTCAATCCTCAATATGCCGGAGATAAAGGGGGCGAATCCCTTTATCCTTAATTGCGCATTCCAGGGGAGTATCAGCGTGCCTAGAATGCGTTAGTGTTTTTCATGGGTCCCTGTTTTCACACGCTTGTCGGTGCCGATGCGGTGCACGGTATTGGGGAGATGGTCGAGGATGGTGTTGGCGAAGGCCAGCAGGGCGGGACGCCGTGGAAAGTGATGACGGAACACCAGTGAAACCCGCCGCGAGGCGTGTGCTATCGCCAATGGCTGTGCCACTATTCCACTGCCGGTCGTCCAGGAACCCCGCATGGCCAGGGCCGGGACCAGGGTGATGCCATAGCCGGCCCCGACCAGATGTAGCAGGCTTTCCAGGCTGGCGGCACGCAGGTCTGCCATCTTCCCCTGGGTCTGGCGATCATGTATGCGGCAGATGTCCATGGCTTGGCTGGCGAGACAGTGTCCCTCGGCCAGGAGCAGTAGATTTTCTTTGTCCAGATCACGCAAGGTGATCTTGTCCTTGGTATAAAAGGCATGCGTGCTGGGATAGGCGACCCAGAATGGTTCCTCGAACAGCGCCAAGGTCTCCAGGTCCGTGCCCTCCACCGGCGTGGCTAGCAGGATGGCATCAATTTGATGATCGCGTAGCCGTGTCTGCAGCGTATCGGTGAGTTCCTCCGACAGGACCAGTTGCATCTGCGGGAATTGCTGCTTCAATGGTGCCAGAATCAACGGCAGCAGGTAGGGACTGAGGGTCGGGATCGCGCCGATGCGCAGCGGCCCCGCCAGTGGGTCCTGGTGGGCGCGGGCCAATCGCTGAATGGCATCGGCCTGTTCCATCATCTGCCGCGCATGGGCCACAATATCCTTGCCAACCGGGGTAATTTTTACCGTGCGGTTGGTCCGCTCAAAGAGGATGACCCCCAGTTCTGCCTCCAGCTTTTTGACCTGCCCGCTCAGGGTTGGCTGGCTGACAAAACAACGCGCTGCCGCCTTGCCGAAGTGACAGGTTTGCGCTAGTGCGATGATGTATTTCAGCTCGCGCAGATTCATGGCATGAAGGGCATAATTTTAATCATTGGCCTTGTCGATAATTGTAGTATAAACGAACGACCTTGATCATCAATGCAGCAGGGCGAATTTCCCCCTCACTGCAGCACAAGTTGCACCACCGACAGCTTTCACGAAGGCATGATTGGCGGGTGTCTTCCCGTCATCTTTTTTTGTTCCTTTTCCCTCTGCGCCCTTGTGGGGTATTGGGAATCAACCATTCCCGTGCCGCTTGTGTGATTGCAGATACCGCGGGATGGGATATCTTGCGTTCCACGGAAATGGCATAGAATTGTTCGTGTACCGCGTTTGCTTGTCCTATGGTGACCACCCCATACTGCTTTTCCACCTCCGCCGCAATGGGTGTGGGTGCGATAAAAACACCGGCCCCGGCTTGACCGAAGGCCTTCATCAGGGCGCTGTCGTCGAATTCTCCGGCGATCCGGGGATGAATATGCAGCTCGTCAAACCACTGCATGAGACGGTTGCGTACCACGGTCATCTCGCCCGGCAGCAGTAATGGCACATCATTCAGATTGCGCGGAAAGTCCTTACCGATTGTGCGTGCCAGTGAGGGGAGCGCAAAAAAGGTGATATCGCAATCACCCAGCGGGTGGTTGAAACCCCGTACATTCACGCCCGGCGGAATGGGGCCGTCGGCGATCACCAGATCGACCCGGTGTACGGCTAGTTCGACCAGCAGGGCGTCAATGGCACCCTCCCGGCAGACGATACGTACGGGTTCCGGCAACTGCAATGCCGGAGCCAACAAACGATAGGCGATAGATTTCGGCACCACGTCCGCCACCCCCACTTTGAATACCAGTGGCCTGCCGGACGGAAGGGTGCGCACCATTGCCTCCAGTTCGCCGCCCAGAGAAAAGATCTCATCGGCATAGCTCAACACCAGCCGGCCGTTGTCGGTCAATTCCAGATTGCGCCCCACACGGTTAAACAACGCCTTGCCCATATTCTCCTCCAGCAGGCTGAGCTGTCCGCTGATGGTCTGAGGTGTCAGGTGCAGGCGCTCGCTGGCGCGGGCGATGCTACCCGCTTTTGCCACCACCCAGAAATAGTGCAGATGCTTATAGTTAATCATCTTTTGTGAAGATCACTTCGTGAAATACGAACATTATAGCAATAATATTCGACTTTTTATTCATTAAAAGCACGCTTACCCTGAGTGTCACCTATCACCAGACCGATACACCGGAGGCGACAATGCAAATCGATATTCAAGCACGCAATTTCCCGCTCACGCAGGCCTTGCGCGGCCACGTTGAACGCCGACTCGGTTTTGCGCTGAGCACCAGAGACGAGCACATTCAGCGCACCATGGTGCGGTTGTCCGATATCAATGGCCCCCGTGGTGGGGCGGACAAATGCTGCCACATCCAGGTCGTGCTCACCCATCTGGCTGATGTGGTGATCGAAGATACCGAGGCGGATCTCTACGCCGCTATCGATCGCGCGTCGGATCGCGTCGGTCGCACCGTTGGACGTCGGTTGGCGCGCCAACGGGACAGGGACCGATCATCGGGTCTGCATGACACGGTACCGATGAGCGAATGATCCGCAATCACTCGATCCACCCGACAGGAGATAACCCGCCATGAATACATCCGTGACAAACGCGACGCTTCGTAGACCTACGGCCATTCTGACTACCAACAAGATGATCCGTAATACCTATACGCTGCTGGCCATGACTTTGCTCTTCAGTGCACTGGCAGCGGGCGTCTCGATGACCTTGAATCTCCCCCCGCCCGGTTTGTTGCTGACACTCGCCGGTTACTTTGGTCTGCTTTTCGCCACGTCAAGGTTTCGCAACAGTAGCCTTGGTCTCGTTTTCGTCTTTGCCCTAACCGGATTCATGGGTTACACGCTCGGTCCCATCCTGGATGCATATTTGTCCGTGCCTAATGGCGCTCAAGTGGTAATGACCGCTATGGGTGCTACCGGCGTCATCTTCCTCGGTTTGTCTGCTTATGTACTGACCACCCGTAAGGATTTCAGTTTCATGGGTGGGTTCTTGATGGTGGGTATCCTGGTGGCCTTCCTTGCCGGGCTCGGTGCGCTGTTCTTCGATATGCCCGGATTATCCCTGGCGGTGTCCTCACTGTTCGTGTTGCTCATGGCCGGTTTGATTCTGTATGAGACCAGCAACATCATTCACGGCGGTGAAATCAACTACATCATGGCGACCGTGACATTGTATGTCGCCATCTTCAATCTGTTCACTAGTCTGTTGCACCTGCTGGGCTTCATGAGCGGTGAAGAATGAGGCCTCGTTCAGCGCCAGAGGCGACCTCTGGGTCATTCCAGGGGTCGCGGGCATAGCGGTGGTGGGGTTTTATCCTTCAGGTGTGCGCGGGAGTACGCGACGGAGTATGAGATAACCGAGCACAGCGGAGAGCAGCGAGCCGATGACGATACCAAGCCGATCGACAAGCAACGCACCGTGGCCGCTTGATTCGAAGGCCAATGAGGCAATAAACAGGCTCATGGTGAAACCGATGCCACACAGCACGGAGACACCGTACAGGGCCATCCAGCTGACCCCCTTGGGTCGCTTTGCCAGGCCCAGGCCGATGGCCAATGCGGAGAAACCGAAGATGCCAATCTGCTTGCCGAGAAACAATGCGGCGATGATGCCCAGGGAAATGGGTGCGAGCAGGTGGTTCAGCCCCATGCCCTTGAATGAAAGGCCGGCATTGGCAAAGGCAAAGATGGGCAGGATGCCATAGGCGACTAACGGGTGGAGGTCATCCTCGAGTCGATGCAGTGGGGAGGGGACCGATTTGTCGCGGCTACGCAGGGGAATACACAAGCCCAATACGACACCCGCCAGGGTGGCATGTACGCCGGACTTGAGTACTGACACCCACAGGATCAGCCCCACGGCAAGATAGGCGGAAAGTCGACGGACACCGAAGACATTGAACGCGATCAGGACTGCGAGTGCGCTGGCAGCGACGATCAGCGAGGTGGTTGACAACTGTGCAGTGTAGAACAGTGCGATGATGATGATGGCACCCAGATCATCGAAGATAGCCAGAGTGAGTAGAAACAGTTTGAGCGTACTGGGGACACGCTTGCCGAGCAGCATGAGGACCCCCAGCGCGAAGGCGATATCCGTTGCGGTGGGGATGGCCCAGCCGGCCAGGCTGCGTGGGTCATGATAATTCAAGGCGATGTAGAACAGGGCGGGGACCAGCATGCCGCCTACCGCCGCAATGCCCGGCAGGGCGATCTGGGACGGATCGGACAGTTCGCCGTCGAGGACCTCGCGTTTGATCTCCATACCGACCAGTAGAAAAAATCCTGCCATCAAGCCGTCGTTAATCCACAGCAGCAGGGGCTTGTTGATGCCCCATGCGCCGAGGCGGATCTCGAGATGGGTCTGCAACAATGCATTGTAGTAGTGTGCCAGGGGCGAGTTGCTGAGCAGCATGGCGAACAATGCGGCGGCAATGAGTAGCAGGCCGCTAGCCGATTCGAGCCGCATGAATCTTTTGAAGGTGTTGATAAGCATGGGTGTTCGGTCCAGGAAATCACAGTGTGGTTCAGCACGAGTGTGGCGGACTATATCGCGCCAGGTGGTGACCGTATCGCGTGCTGGTGCAGCGCGCCATGCATAGGCACCGGTTGGGCGCGCCGAGGTGGGGGGGATGCGGGAGGTGTTTTGGGTACCGTTCTTGCTAGAACCCGCCAGGATGCACCATGGCGCCCATCATGGCGCCCATCATGCCGCCGGCCACGGTGCCCAGGATAACGAGGAGCAGGCCTATCAGGGTGAGGATGCCCATAATGGTGAAATAGGTCTGGAGTTTTTCCAGCGCCCTGATCAGCGTTGCCTCATCACCGCTCTGGCTCGCCTGGGTGGCCGCCGAGGCGGACTGGAACAGCACCACGCCGAGCCAGATAGGTAGCCAGGCGATGAGTATCCCGACGATAGTCAATGCCATCAGGACACCATAGATGATGAGCAGGACGCCGAGCAGTTTCATCCAGAAGTTGCTTTGTGCGAGTGGTCGGCTGATGGCCTGGATCGTATTGTTCATGCTGCGTTTCCCCCCGGAACGTCGGCCTTGCCCGTGTCGCCGAGGCAAGGAACCCGTCTATTGTGCGGATGTCATTCCACTATTTCATGTTAGTCCTCAATGTCTTTTATGCCGCAATCTGCGCCAGAGGTCAATGCTTTGCCGGTGTAGCGCTCGTCGCCGGAGCTGGTCGGGCGCTGTCAGTCAGGCCGAGCCTGCTGTGTCAGTCGGGCGGGATCGAGCAGGCGACGCAGGCCGTCTTCATCGAGTCCGGCCTGTTCAAGGTCTATCATCTCCAGGGCCACCTCCAGGACGGGACGACCTTCGGCATAGGCGCGTTTGGCAATTGCCGCGCCGTGCTCATAGCCAATCACCGGATTGAGGGCGGTGATCAAGATGGGGTTGCGCTCGAGTGCTGCGCGCATCTGTTCCGTGTTGACGGTGAAGCCGGCAATGGCCCGCTTGCCGAGTGCGCTGGTGGCATTGGCGAGCAGCGCAATGCTCTGCAGCAGGTTGTAGGCGATCACCGGCAGCATGACGTTGAGCTGAAAATTGCCGGCCTGCCCACCGATGGCGATGGTCGCATCATTGCCCATCACCTGAGCACAGACCATGGCCACGGCCTCGGGGATCACCGGGTTGATCTTGCCGGGCATGATGGAGCTGCCTGGTTGCAGGGTGGGCAGGGCGATTTCACCCAGCCCAGCCAGTGGCCCGCTGTTCATCCAGCGCAGGTCGTTGGCGATCTTCATCAGGGTGACCGCCAGGGTGCGCAAGTGACCGCTCACCTCCACCGCTGTGTCCTGGCAACTCAGACCGACAAAGGGATTGGCCATGGCGCTGAAGGCGAGACCCGTGCTCACGGTGAGTGCTGCGGCCACGCGCGGGCCAAATTCGGGATGGGCGTTGATACCGGTCCCCACGGCGGTGGCGCCCTGAGCCAGGGCCTGGAGTCGGGGCAGGCTGTCACCGAGCCGTGCCTGGTTCTGGCGCAATTGTTCGGCCCAGGTGCCGAGTTCCTGGCCCAAGGTGATGGGCAGGGCATCCATCAGGTGGGTGCGCCCGGTCTTGATCTCAGCGCGCAGGTCGGTGGCGCGATGGGCGATGGTATCGATCAGGGTGTCGAGCGCAGGCCGCAGGTGCTCGTGCAGGGCCAGTGCCGCGCTGACGTGCAGTGCGGTAGGGATGACGTCGTTGGAACTCTGACCCATGTTGACGTGGTCGTTGGGATGGACTTCGTGCCCGGCGTATCCGGTGGCGAGGTGGGCGATGACCTCGTTGGCGTTCATGTTGGTGCTGGTGCCCGAGCCGGTCTGGAACACGTCGACGGGAAATTGTGCGTCGTGCCGGCCTTCAGCCACATCATTGGCGGCGCGTATGATGGCTTCGGCCAGTGGGGGAGGGAGCCGGCCCAGATCACGGTTGACCCTGGCGCAGGCGGCCTTGATCAGGCCCAGGGCACACAGGAATCTGTGCGGCATGTGCAGTCCACTGAGGCTGAAATTGTCAATGGCGCGCTGGGTCTGAGCACCGTAGAGGGCCGATGCGGGCACTCGTAACTCACCCAGACTGTCGTGTTCGATGCGCTCGTCTTGTGCCGTCATAATGGGGCTTCCAGAAGTAGTGAATCGGTGCGCAACTGTGGCGTTTTCGAGGGTAGTTTATAACCTGTGGCCCTCTGTCGGGGAGGCCGCTCTGTCCTGCGTCTTGATTTGTTCTTCCACCAGGCGCCAATGGTCGTCGGTTTCTCTTTCCAGCACCCAGTGTTTGCTCAGGGTTTCGTGTTGGCCATCGGCGAAATGCAAGGTCTCCTCGACCTGCATGACGATGCGGCGCAGGGCCAGGACGCGAAAGCGGGGTGTCCCATGGCTCAGGGCTGTGAGTCGGCCCTGTTCGATAGCGCTCCGGCGAGCGGTCGCCCAGTGGGTATAGTTCAGTGGTGTGCACCGGGTGGCGGGATAGGCGTGCAGCGTCTCAGAGACGAGCGCGAGGTGAGCGGGGACATCACGGGAGGTGACGGTCTCGCGCAGGCGCCGTAACCACTCAAGGGCGGTATGGGTGTCAGTCATGACGGATCACTGGGTGGCACCGGGGCCGGGCGGGAGTACGATCATGGGGGCGATGAAGGTGTTTGTCCGAGTTATATCGGGAAGAGTTGGATATTGATTTATCTTGGTTTTCATGGCTTTGTGATGGCTGACAGAAAATGCCTTGTCTTGACCTCAGGTGTCAAAAAGTCGATCATACGCGGCTTGTGTCTGGCGCGATACCGTCTGACCTGGGTCGGCCTGTTTAGCTCGGGCCAATCCAGATCGGCCGATACCCGGATGTCCAATTCATCCACTCATCCAGAGAACGATTAGATAGGGACCCGCATGAACGCCGCTGACAAAAAACGGTTGCTGCGCGAAATGTTGTTCGCGCGCCGCTTCGAAGAGCGTTGCTACGAGGCTTATGTGGAACGCAAGATTGGTGGATTTCTTCACCTTTACCCCGGTCAGGAGGCCTGTGCCCATGGTGTCCTGGAGGCCGCCCGACCCGGCGAGGATTATGTCATCACCGGTTACCGCGATCATGTCCACGCCATCAAGTGCGGCGCCGATCCCAAGGCCGTGATGGCCGAACTCTTCGGCAAGGAAACCGGTTCCAGCAAGGGTCGGGGTGGTTCCATGCACATCTTCGATGTCGCACACCATTTCTACGGCGGTTATGCCCTGGTGGGGGGGCCCTTCCCGCTGGCTGCCGGCATGGCCAAGGCCATCAAGCTCAAGGGCGAGGACAACATCGCCATCTGCTTCCTCGGCGATGCAGCCAATAACCAGGGGACCTTCCATGAGACCATGAACATGGCGGCGTTGTGGAAACTGCCTGTGCTGTTTGTCTGTGAGAATAACCTTTACGGTATTGGTACGCGCATCGACCGTTCCACGGCCGTGACCGAACAGTACAAACGAGTGTCTTCCTACGGTGTTGAGTCCGCGCAGGAAGACGGCCAAGACATCGAGAAGGTCTATGGCGCGGCGCAAAAGGCCGTCGAGCATGTGCGTTCCGGCGAGGGGCCGTACTTTCTGGAACTGATGACCTACCGCTATCGCGGCCATTCCATGTCCGATTCCAATGCCTACCGTTCCAAGGACGAGGAGCAGGAATGGAGTGATCGTGACCCCATTTACATCCTCCGTGATCGCCTAATCAACGCCGGTGAGATAAGCCAGGAGGACTACCAGACGATGGACAAGGCAGTCATCGACGAGATCGAGAACGTGGTTGTCCGCTTTGCCGAGGAGTCCCCCGAGCCGAAGGTCGAGGAACTTGGGAAGTATGTGTTTGCGGACCACGATCCCTATGTCCGGGGAGGATCGCACTGATGGCTGAGTTGATGTACTGGGAGGCGATTCGCCGTGCCCACGATGAGGAAATGGCCCGCGATCCGCTGGTGATCTGCATGGGCGAGGATATCGGTGTGGCCGGCGGTACCTACAAGGCCACCCAGGGCCTGCACGACAAATACGGCGCCGAGCGTGTTATCGACACGCCCATCTCGGAAAACGGTTACACCGGTCTGGGCATCGGTGCCTCGTTTGCTGGCGTGCGGCCCATCATCGAGATCATGTCGGTGAATTTTGCCTGGCTGGCCATGGACCAGATATTCAATTCGGCGGCCAAGGTGCGCTACATGTCGGGCGGTCAGCTGAGCACGCCGTGTGTGTTTCGCTCGCCGGGGGGTACGGCGCATCAGTTGGGCGCCCAACACTCCGCGCGCATGGAAAAGGTGTTCATGGGCATCGGTGGCCTGCGGGTGGTCACGCCCTCCAATCCCCGCCAGGCCTACGGTCTACTCAAGTCTGCGGTGCGTTGTGATGATCCGGTGTTCATTAATGAGCATGAATTGATGTACAACCTCAAGGGAGAAGTGCCCGACGAGGAGTTCTTTCATCCGCTGGAGGGCTCGGAGATTGCCCGCGAGGGTCACGACGTCACCCTGTTTGGCTATAACATCTCGGTGCACTGGTGTCTGCAGGCCGCCGATATCCTGTCTCGGCAGTACGGCATCGAGGCGGAGGTCATCGACCTGTTTTGCCTGAGTCCGCTGGACCGTGCCGGTATCGCCGATTCAGTCGGCAAGACGCACCGTGTGGTGATCGCCGAGGAGGCCGAACCCGTGGTCGGCGTCGGTGCCGAGGTCATGGCCATCATCAACGAGACGTGCTTCTTCGAACTCGATGCAGCACCGGTACGCGTGTCGGCGGTGAATGTGCCGATACCGTATGCCCGCGTGCTTGAAAAGGCGGCCATTCCCGATGCCAACGATGTGGTGCAGGCCGTTCTCAAGATGTTCGGAAAATAATCGTGATAGGTGACTGGCACTGTTTTCTTACCCTGCCCGAATCACCAATTACCACTGCATTGAGCAAACCATTTGAGTAAACCATGGTGGGTGCCGATACCCGGTGCCCGCCCCGGTACACCGCCCGCTTGCGGAGCGGGACTGGGCGTATTACTCGTCACGTGCTAGCCAGGACTTTCTATGTCTGAGCCCTATATCATCAAAATGCCCCAGCTCTCCGACACCATGACGGAGGGTGTGGTGGTGAGTTGGGAAAAACACATCGGCGACAAGATCTCGCGCGGCGATATCGTTGCCACGGTCGAGACCGACAAGGCCATTATGGACGTCGAGGTGTTCCGGGAAGGTTATCTCTCCGGGCCGCTGAGCGCGGTGGATGCCGTGGTACCGGTCGGTGAGGCGATGGCCTACCTCGTGAGCGATCCTGCCAAGGTGCGGGGCGGCGCGGCTGAGACGATAGCGGTGGCGCCGAGCGCTGATGCGCCACCACCGGTGGCCAGTGCCGATGCGGCGCCGGAGGGCGTGCAGCATGTCGTCAAGATGCCCCAGCTCTCCGACACCATGACGGAAGGTGTGGTGGTGAGCTGGGAAAAACAGCTGGGTGACCAGGTCGTGCGTGGCGATGTGGTGGCGCAGGTCGAGACCGACAAGGCGATCATGGACGTGGAGGTGTTTCGCGAGGGCTATCTCTCCGGGCCGTTTGCCGAAGTTGACAGCGTGATTGCGGTTGGTGCGCCGATGGCTTATCTGGTGGAGAGGCCCGACCAGGTGAAACAGTCCGCTCGTGTGGTCAGTGTCGGCCAGCCGGACGATGTGACCAGCCCCTCGGCTCAGGAACCGCGCCACCGCGATGCGAGCGCGCATCCGGCCCCCGGCCACAGGGCCCCCGAACCGTATGCTGTTCGTTCCGGCGCGGACCCGGCGCCCCGTCCGGATAACAAGTATGCGACCCCCGCTGCCCGCAGGCTGGCCGGTCAACTCCACGTCAATCTGAACACCATCAAGGCGACCGGATCCGCGGGCGAGATCACGACAGCAGATGTGCGCCATGCGCAGCCCATCCAGCGACCCACCGAGATTGCCGCGCTGGCGCCGGCCCATTCCATGCCCGAGGTTCAGGTACCCGGTCATGGCCGGGCGATGACCGCCATGGAGCGTGCAGTCAGCCACTCGATGACCGCCTCGCTGACCATGCCGACCTTCCGGGTTGTCCTCAATGCACACCCCGAGGCCCTGATCCGGGTGGCCAAGAAGCTGGGGGTGTCGATCACGGTGGCGATTGCCAAGGCCTGTGCTCTGGCGATCAAGAAACACCCGACCATGAACTGGACCTATCAGCCGGTTGACAAGCTGGTCGAGCGCGACAACGTTGATATCGGCATGGCGGTGGCGGCCGAGGGCGGCGGTCTGGTGGTGCCGGTGTTGCGCCACTGCGAATCGCGTACTCTCGATACGCTCAACGACAACTGGAAAGACCTGGTGGACCGGGCGCGCAAGCGTCGTTTGGCACCGGAGGAGTACGCCAATCCCACCTTCATGGTGTCCAATATGGGGATGCTCGGGGTGACTTATTTTGATGCCATCCCCACGCCGGGTACTGCGGTCATCCTGGCCATTTCCTCGACTGGTCCGGAAGGCATGCCGCTGACGGTGACGGCCGATCACCGGGTGGTCAATGGTGCCGAGGTAGCGCTGTTTCTCAATACACTGAAGAAGAATATCGAGCAGCCCGAGCGCTGGCTGGGACCACCGGGTCCAGCAATACCGGAGGGCAACTGGGACTATGACGTGGTGGTCATCGGGGGGGGGCCAGGCGGCGAGGACTGCGCCCGTGATCTGGCCGAACACGGTGTGAAGGTCGCCATGATCAATGACGCCCCCTTCCCCGGCGGGGAATGTTTGTGGCGTGGCTGTATTCCCTCCAAGGCCTGGCGTGCCGCGGCGGACCGGATTCGTGATCGCGCCGAGGATGACCATCTGGGGATCGAAGGGACGACCCGGGCTAAGCTCAACTGGGCGAAGCTCGAGCGGACCCGACGGGGCGTGCTGGAGACTCGCGGCGAGATGGCCCTCAAGACTGATAAAGGCGTCAAGATCGATGTCATCCAGGGTTTTGCCTTCTTCGAGACGGCACACCGCGTCTTTGTCGATATCTCAGGTAATGGTCAGGACCCGCATGCCCGTGCACAACCGGGTGATGCCTCCGCTGGGCGCAGCATTACCTTTGGCTGTGCGGTCATCGCTACGGGGGCACCGCCTTTCGTGCCGCCGATCCCCGGCGCCCACGAAGGGTTAGCCTCCGGCGGGGTGTTGACCTCCGACAGTGTTTGGACCCTGGACCGGGTACCCAAACGTCTCGGTGTAATCGGAGGGGGTGCCATCGGTGTTGAAATGGCGCAGATCTTCCAGGACTTTGGCACCCGGGTCACCCTGATTGAGACTCAGCCGCGCATCCTGGCTGAGGTCGAGGACGAGATCGCCAGGCAGTTGACGGCGGTGCTCGATGCCGATCCACGCCTGAGTATCGAGACCGGCGCCCAGGTCAAAGCCATCAAGGGCGAACCGGGTGCCATGAAGATCACCTACGCGGGGGCCGACGGCAAGTCCCATAGCTGTAGCTGTGACTATGTCATCATGGCCACCGGCAAGCGCCCGGTACTCGATCCGCTCAAACTCGATCAGGGCAGTGTGGCGGTCGACAAGGGCAGGGTCAAGGTCGACGCACACTGTCGGACCTCCGCGGCGCATATCTTTGCCGTGGGTGATGTCATCGGTGGTCTGATGCTGGCTCATACCGCTGCTCAGCAGGGGCGGGTGGCGGCAGCCGGCATCCTCGGTGAGGATAGGCGCTATGACGAGGCCAAGGACTCCGGGGTGATCTTTACTCGACCCCAGGCCGCTTTTGTCGGCCTGTCCGTTGCCCAGGCCAAGGCCCGTGGCATCGACGCGGTTGAGGTCAAGGTGCCGATGAGCATTGATGCCAAGGCCATGATCAACCATGAGATGCACGGACTCATCAAGATCGTTGCCGACAAAGTCTCGCAACGCATCATCGGTGTGCACTACCTTGCCGATCACGCCGACACGCTGATCGGCGAGGGCGTGATGATGGTCGCTGGTGAATTGAGTCTCGCCCAGGTGGCTCAGGCCATTCATCCCCACCCGACTCAGACCGAGTTGTTTGGTGAGTTGGCGCGTCGCCTGCTCTCGCGCCTGCGCCGTAGCGCACGCAAGGCGAAGCAGCCCGCCTGAGTCCGCACCATCCGCCCTGCCAGGGTGCAGGGCGGGCATGCCGTTGGGCTAAAGTTTGCGTGCACCGGGACGCAAACAGGGTATGCCTTTCAATCGTTTGTTTGCATGGATCACACGCCGCCGCCAAGCTGTGCTGTGGAGTGCGCTATGGTGTGTGTCCGGCCTGCTGGTCAGCCTGTCGGCCCAGGCCGGATTGCAGCGCTATGGTGCCAGTGTCACCGACTCACACTGGCAGGTCGCCGCCAGTGCCCTGAGTTGCCAGCTCAGCCACGTCATCCCCCTGTATGGCAAGGCCCGGTTCATCCAGCGTGCCGGCAGCGAGGGTGTGGCCTTCTCCGTGCAGGTGCGCCGCCGTCCCTTGCACAAGGCCGAGGCGAGTCTGACGGCACAGCCGCCTGGCTGGCAGCACACCCTGCCGGCACAAAAGCTCGGTGTATTGGCGATACAACCCACGGCCACTCCGTTCAGACTGGGACGGGAGCGTACCCGGCGGTTGTTGGCTGAATTGCGTGCCGGGATGTTTCCGACCCTGACCTACCGCGACTGGTCCGACGCTCGGGGTGAGGTGCAGGTGGCTATTTCAGCGGTGAATTTTCTTCCCGCTTTTGAACATTTCCAGGCCTGTACACGCAAGCTGTTGCCCTTTGATTTTGCAGATATACGTCGTACCCGCATCCACTTTGCGACGAATAAAACAGTGTTGAATCGCCGTGCGCGTGTGCATCTGTCCCGGCTGGCCCGGTATATTGCGGTGGACAAGCGTGTACTCTATGTCGATATCAAGGGCTATACCGACAACATTGGTAGTCGTCGCTATAATCGTGCACTTTCGCGTCGCCGCGCGCGGGCAACCAAGGTCTTTCTGGTCGCCAAGGGGATCGCAGCCAAGCGCATCGAACTCCACTATTTCGGTGAACGCCGGCCCGCGCACAGCAATGCGACGGCAGCCGGGCGGGCGTTGAATCGCCGGGCCGTGGTGCTGGTGGATAACTGACCCCCATCGGGGTTAAAACGCCACTACGCCATGAGCCCGGGGTGAATACACCGCACCATTGTTGGCCTTCAGGTATAATTCCCTATAAGTTTCTCCGCGCCAGCTTGTGCGCCCTTCGCACGGTCTGTCTGACGGGCAAAGCCCACGGTCAATTATGGAGCCTGTTCCCCATGTCTGAGGTCAAGAAAGTCGTCCTGGCGTATTCTGGCGGTCTGGATACGTCGATTATTCTCAAGTGGTTGCAGGACACCTACGCGTGTGAGGTGGTGACCTTTACCGCCGATATCGGCCAGGGCGAAGAGGTCGAGCCGGCACGCGCCAAGGCCCAGGCTGCGGGCGTGAAGGCCATTTTCGTCGACGATTTACGCGAGGAATATGTGCGCGATTTCGTCTACCCGATGTTTCGCGCCAACACCGTGTACGAGGGTGAATATCTGCTCGGTACCTCTATTGCCCGGCCGCTGATTGCCAAACGTCTGATCGAAATTGCCAATTTGACCGATGCGGACGCCATCTCGCATGGCGCGACCGGCAAGGGCAATGATCAGGTGCGTTTCGAGTTGGGGGCCTATGCGCTCAAGCCGGATGTGCGGGTGATTGCGCCTTGGCGCGAATGGGCGCTCAATTCGCGCGAGAAACTGCTGGCCTATGCGGAACAGCACGGAATTCCCATCGAAATGAAACGGGGCAAGAAATCACCTTATTCGATGGATGCCAATCTGTTGCACATCTCCTACGAAGGGGACATTCTCGAAGACCCTTGGGCCGAGCCGGAAGACGCCATGTGGCGCTGGACCGTCAGTCCCGAGAAGGCGCCGGATGTGCCTACCTATATCGAGCTGGAGTATCGGTGTGGTGATATCGTGGCCATTGATGGCAAGGCCATGAGTCCCGCTGAGGTCCTGGCTTATCTGAACAAGGTGGGTGGCGAGAACGGCATCGGGCGTGACGATATCGTCGAGAACCGTTATGTGGGGATGAAATCACGGGGCTGTTACGAGACCCCCGGTGGCACCATCATGCTCAAGGCGCACCGCGCCATGGAATCTCTCACGCTGGACCGCGAAGTGGCACATCTGAAAGATGAACTCATGCCCCGTTATGCCAGTTTGATTTACAACGGCTACTGGTGGTCACCCGAGCGGCGCATGATGCAGACCATGATTGATGCCTCGCAGGCGCACGTCAACGGTGTCGTTAGACTCAAACTCTACAAGGGTAATGTGGTGGTTGCAGGACGCAAGTCCGGGCATGACAGTCTGTTCGATGCCGACATTGCGACCTTTGAAGACGATGCGGGCGCCTATAATCAGCGAGATGCGGAAGGCTTCATTAAGCTCAACGCATTGCGTATGCGCATCGCGGCCAAACAGCGCGCTTGATGCAGAGACGAGGGGGTATCCATGCGACTGCTTCATACCATGATCCGGGTCGGTGATCTGGACCGTTCCATTGGTTTTTACACGCAAGTGCTGGGGATGAAACTGTTGCGCCGGAAGGAGTATCCAGACGGAAAGTTCACCCTGGCCTTTGTCGGTTACGGCGACGAGACGGAGAACACGGTTATCGAGATGACCTATAACTGGGGCACTGAACACTATGCACTGGGTGATGCCTTCGGGCATATTGCCGTCGAAGTGGACGATGTCTACAAGGCGGCCGAGGCCATCCGTGAGCGGGGCGGTAAGGTGATCCGTGAGGCTGGTCCGATGAACGCAGGCACTACCCTCATTGCCTTCGTTGCAGACCCCGACGGTTATCAGATTGAACTGATCGGTGCCTGCCGCACGAACTGACGGGTCGCACACGTTTTAGGCAAATTCCGAATCCATCAGTTGCGTCGGTATGCGCGCGCTATCAGGTGATCCAGACTGGCCTTGCCAGGCCCGCTGAACAGCAGGGGCAGCAACATGAGCAGGTAGATCAGGGACAGTTTGTAGCCATCGGCGCAGACATTGTAGCCATTGCCGGTATGCACTGCGTACCAGGCCACGAGGTCGATAATGAGCAGGGCTGCCGCCCAGAAGCGGGTGCCCAGCCCGATAGCCAGCCCGCCGGCCCCCAGCAGTTCAAATCCGCTCGACATGAGCCAGTTGATGTCGGCCGGGACGAGATTGAAGGGAAACGGCAGTACGCCCTGGATAGGACTCAGCCAGTTTCCGCCGTTGAGCTGCGTGAGCCCGGATGTCCAGAATGTCCAGGCCAGTAACAGGCGCAAGCCAAGCTGCGGCAGGAATCGCCCGATTCTATCCAGTCTGCCATAGACGGTGCAGCCGAGAGACATGAGTTTGTGACCCGGCATGGTGTTCTCCTCTTAAGCGCTTTGACTGTGACGGAGTGCCTGGTGGCCCCTCTATTCGGGTCCTGGCACGCGCGCAGTATCGCATACTCTCCCCGAGTGTCGCCTTGGGGCGAGACGATGTGGCATGCAGTGGTGTCGGGCGCATGCTGTCGAGGTGGGTTGACGGATAGACCCGTAGTGGTATCGCTTGTCGGTGGGACGCATCGGGTTGTGCGGTGATGGACCGGATAGCGCGGGCGTCGGTGTCAGGACGCTAGGCAGGTGTGGTGTTACACGCTAAAACAGGTGGTCCAACTACGCGATCCAAATGCCCGTCCACGTAGAAGCGGCGGAATCGAATTGCGGATTTGATTGTGGAAAGCAATGCGGCGGCCGTGCGCCAAGATACGCCGTAAATACGTCCCTGTAGGCTTGAAAACTGCGCCTATGTGGTCCATGGTTTTGGTGCACGGTGGCCACATTGTTGCCTGATACGTTCTGTTTTTTAAAAATAAACAAGTGCTTGAAATATCCATTTAGATGATCGTCCAGGGGCCTTTAAAAATGATGTGTCCCCGTGGCCGAGTGTGTTTTTCCCCGATGGTCTCGATGCTGATCACGACCTTGGCCTTGTCCGGATTGTGTACCATGCCTTTGGGCAGGGCGATCAGCGTCTGGCCTGCCCGTTCGGGCAACGCACCCAGGGGTTGGACGTGACCATCGCGCCATGTCAGCCAGAGTACGCAGGTATAGCCAGGGTCCAGACGAGGGCTATGGAGGGTCTTGACCGTGAGCCTGGGAATATTGTGCCGGGTGCTGATAACCCAGAGGGGTTTGGCCTGTCGGTTGGTGACCACAATGATGTGCTCGGCTGGGATCGGGGCCGTGGTGGGTAGCATCAGCATAACGGTCATGCCGAGCAGGAGGCCGGCTGCGGCCAGGCCGAAGCCACGCCAGAAGGGCAGTGAGTACCACAGCCTGGCTTGGCGCCGCGGGCGAGTCGGGACGTGGCCAGGTGCAGGCACGGCGATGTCGGTGAGCCGCGCCTGCAGGCGCGGCCAGAGCTGTTCAGGGGGTGGCTGTGGCGTGAGGTCTTCGCTCAGAGGATGCAGGCGGTTCTCCCAGCGCGCAACGCTGGCGCGCAACGCCGGGGTGTCTGCCAGCAGAGCCTCGAAGCGGCGCCGGGCCTGGCCGTGCAGCGTACCAAGGACAAATTCTGCGGCCAGGCGCTCGCGCAATTGTGAGTTCTGATACTTCATACTCTCATGTCATTCGTCATTGTTGCAGATATTTCATTGCGGATACTCATCGTGATCGACGTCAATGGCCCGTGTGCTCAGTCCGGGTTGTCATCGTCGTCCAGACAGGCCCGGAGCTGGAGCAGGCCACGCCGGATCCAGGTCTTGACGCTGCCAAGCGGTGCGTGCACTCGGGCAGCCAGCTCAGGGTGGGTCAGGCCCTCATAGTAGGCCAGTTGCAGGCATTCCCGCTGTCGGGCCTGCAGTGTCTCCAGGCAATGCTTGAGGCCACGACTGAAGTCGGTGTCTTCGCCCATGGCGGTATCGGCCCGGCCTTCGAGTCCGGCCTCGATGCTGTTCTCAAGTTGTGCCTGGTTCTCCATATGGACCTCGGGGCGACGCTGGCGCAACAGGTCCAGGGCACGATTGCGCACGATGCTCACCAGCCAGGTCATCGGGGCCGCCCGCTCGGCATCGTAGCGATCCGCGCGACGCCAGACATTGATGTAGGCATCCTGCAGACATTCCTGCGCCTGACCTTCCTGTTTCAGGATACGCAGTGCAGCTGCATACAGATTCGGGCTGGTGAGTCGATACAGCTGGGCAAAGGCGGTTTTATCCCCCTTGGCGCTGGCGGCGAGCAGTGCAGTGAGTCTGCGGTTACGCTGCTGGCGCTCCGTGCTCAAATCAGGTCCTTTCGCATTGTTGCAGGCAGGTCAGATAGGCGGTTTCATTCGCTGCCTGGCCGCTGCGCTGTGCCTGCCACAGGGCCTCACCGAGGCATTTCATCATCCGGTGCTCGGCGCCGTGGGCATCACCCTGTTCAGCGAGCAGTCTCTGGTAAGCCGCGCGTATCCCCTGCGGGCGTCCACAGGCGAGTTGTTCGTGGATGGCGATATGCATGGCCATGTGTAAAAAAGGGTTGGTATCGCCCAGATCCGGGAGATAGTCGCGGTCGAGGTGATTCGCCGCGTCCGTCTCCAGCAGGGCATGGTATTCGGGGTGCATAGTGATGATCTGTGCGATCAGCGTCTCCAACGGCTCCAGCGTGTTGCCTGCGCGGTGTTTGTGCCAAGCTTGGAAGAAGGTGCGGCGCAGCATCGCGCGATCTTGCCCGAACATGTGCAGTTCTGCCTCTATTCGACGAGCCGGTGGATGAAAAACGACGACACTGTGAGCATTTTACCCATAATTGGACGAGGGGAGAAAGCAATCCGGTGTGACGTGAGGGGAGGTTCAGTCGAGGTTTTTGTGTGTGTACTCGCAGAGGTCTTCGATGATACATGAGCCGCAACGGGGTTTGCGGGCAATACAGGTATAGCGGCCATGGAGGATCAGCCAGTGATGGGCATCCTGGACAAAGGCTGCAGGTACGGTGCGCAGCAACGTGCGTTCGACCTCCAGTACGGTCTTGCCCGGGGCCAGTCCGATGCGGTTGGCAACACGAAATATGTGTGTGTCGACCGCGATCGTGGGCTGGCCGAAGGCGGTGTTGAGTACTACATTGGCGGTCTTGCGCCCGACGCCGGGTAGGGCCTCAAGGGCGCCACGTTCCTCCGGCACCTTGCCTGCATGTTGCCCGACGAGTATTTCGCAGGTCTTGATGATGTTCCTTGCCTTGGTGTTGAACAGGCCGATGGTCTTGATGTGCTGCTTCAGCCCCGCCTCACCCAGCCTGAGCATGGCCTGTGGCGTCTTCACCTCCCTGAACAGGGCGGTGGTGGCCTTGTTGACACCGCTGTCGGTGGCCTGGGCGGAGAGGATCACCGCCACCAGTAGCTGGAAGGTGTTGGTGTAGTGCAGTTCCGTGGTGGGTGCGGGGTCGGCGGCCTGGAACCGGGCGAAGATTTCCTGGCGTTTTCGCGCGTTCATGCGGCAATAAAAGAGGTGGCGCACGTCATCGCGAGGCGATCTCGCCGACGTTGTTCGCGCGACGTGCGCACCGGCTCAGGTGTGGCGGAAATAGCCGATGTCGGGCACCGGTTCGCGCGGTTTGGCTGTGGCCTCTTTTTCCAGGGTGGTGATCAGTGTGTGGTGCTCTTCTTCAAGTTGGTGCAGGGCATCCTGGTCCAGTTTGGGCAGGACCACGGCCTTAATGAAGGCACCTAGGTCGTCCAGACATATGGCCCACTGTTTGCCCTTGAGGTGAAAGTTGTAATGGGCGTGCTGGCCATAGGGGTATTCGATGAAGTCGCGACCCTTGGTCTGGGAGAGTCCAGCGTCCTGATCGACTACGGTCTTTGCCCGGTCATACCACCACTTATAGTGTCTTTCCTGTAGTTCATCATTCAGACCGTGGCGTTCGTAGTAGGCCGTGATAGCGCCCCGGCCGCCGTTACCACTGAAGGGAAAATGTCCAGCCATATGCTTTTACTCCCCTGGATAAACGAGATTATCGCTATATTAGAAAATACTCAGGGTCGCTAAGGTAGCAGAAAGTGCTTGCCGGTGCCAACCCGTCGTGGGCTGCACCGGCGCAGTCACATCATCCCAGGTCCGATAGTTCCCCTGGGTGCGGGCACACCTGCCCGTTGGGCCGCAGTGCGGGCCTGGAGGCGTGCATCGATGACGTTTTTGATAGCGATGAGCAGGCCCAGACTCAGGAAGGCGCCGGGGGGCAGGATGGCGAGCAGGAAGCCCCGGTAGTGTTTGAATAGGGTCACGGTCATCCCGTTTGCACCGTGACCGAACATCAGGTAGGCCTGTGAGAACAGGGTGCCGTGGCCCAGGGCCTCGCGCAGCCCGCCGAGCAGGATTAGTGCGAGGGTGAAACCCAGACCCATGAACAGGCCATCGGCTAGCGCACGTCCCGGTGCGTGTTTCGAGGCAAAGGCCTCGGCACGACCCAGGACCGCACAGTTGGTGACGATCAGGGGGATGAAGATACCGAGGATTTTGTACAGGGCGTGCAGGTAGGCGTTCATCAGCAGTTCGATGACGGTGACCACCGAGGCGATGATGATCACAAATACCGGGATACGGATCTCGGTGCGTACCCAGTTGCGGATGAGCGAAACCAGCAGGTTTGAGACGATCAGGGTCAGTGCCGTGGCCAGCCCCATGGCCAGACCGTTGATCACTGTGGTGGACACGGCCAGCAGTGGGCATATACCGAGGATTTGCACGAAGGCGATGTTGTTGTGCCACAGGCCGTCGCCGATGATCGTGGTGTAGCGTATTTCACTCATGGCCCTTGCCTCGCTGATGATCCTTGCCGGGCGCTGGCGCGAACAGGGCAGCACGGTGTTGCTTGAAGTATATCAGTGCCCGGTGGACCGCCTTGACCACGGCGCGCGGGGAAATGGTGGCGCCGGTGAACTGGTCGAAAACGCCGCCATCGCGTTTTACCGCCCAGCCCCGCTTATTCGGATCACGCAATGACTTGCCGTTGAAACGGTAGATCCATCTCGATTTGTCCGCCTCGATAGCATCGCCCAGTCCCGGGGTCTCATGTTGCGAGACGATGCGCACACCGGCAATGGTACCGTTGTAGCGCACGGCGACCAGGAGTGTGATAGCGCCGCCGTAACCGCCAGGGGCCACGGTGGTCAACACCGCCGCCACCGGTTTTCCGTCCTTGCGGATGCGATAGACCGTCATGGGATGTGCGCTGCCCAGATAGGTGGGGGCGCGCACCTCGATGGTATCGAGGGCCGGGTCATTGTCCATGTCGCGTTTTGGTACCAGGGTGTACAGGCGGCGCAACAATACCGCGCTGTTATTCGCCTGGATGCGGGTGCGGGTAGCGTCATAGGTCAGGACCACCAACCCCGTGCCGACAATGGCGAACAGGCCGAGCAGGACAGCGTTCAGGCCCATGTGTCTGAGTAGCGACAGACTCATCTTGGCCCCTGGCCGAATACGCGCGGCTGGGTATAGTAGTCGATAGTGGGTGCGGCCATGTTCATGAGCAGGACGGCAAAGGCCACGCCATCGGGATAACCGCCCCAGGTGCGAATGACATAGGTCAGCGTTCCCACACCGATGCCGAACAGCAGTCGACCGCGGGGTGTGGTGGCGGCGCTGACCGGGTCGGTGGCAATGAAGAATGCGCCCAGCATGGTGGCCCCGCTGAACAATTCGAATAGGGGGGTGGCGTGGGCAGCGGGGCCGCTCAGGTAGAAGATCAGGGCCAGCACAAAGACGCTGCCGAGCATGCCGGTCGGGATGTGCCAGGTGATGACCCGGCGCCGGAGCAGCCACAGGCCACCGGCAAGATAGAGCAGATTGATCCATTCCCAGCCGATCCCCGCAAGCTGGCCGAACAACCGTGAACCGCTCATGATCTCGCCAACGGTGTGATCGAGGCGCAGCTGGGTCCGGAGGGTGTCGAGCGGTGTGGCCATGGTGAGCGCATCGAGGTGCAGTCTGGCCGGGAGGTGGCCGAGGAAGGTGTAGCGCAGGTTATCGAGCAGGCTCAGGCTGTGGATGCCGGGCAGGTGTGGCGGCAGCCAGGCGGTCATCGCCTGTGGAAAGGAGATGAGGACGATGGCGTAGCCGACCATGGCCGGGTTGAAGGGGTTATAACCGAGTCCGCCGTAAAGGTGCTTGGCCACGATGATGGCAAACAGGGCGGCAATGGTGGGCAGCCACCACGGCGTCAGCGGTGGCAGGGCCAGGGCGAGCAGCACGGCGGTGACCAGGGCGCTGCCATCGGTGAGAAAGGGGCGCAGGGGGCGGTGGCGCAGTGCCAGCATGGCGGCCTCGGCACCGAAGGCGACAAGGAGGGTGATGACCATGTTGACCATCACGCCCCAGCCAAAGAACACTACATAGGCGATGATGCCGGGGATCAGGGCATAGAGCACCTGCCGCATGACCCGAATGACGCTGCCGACAGGCTGCAGGTGGGGTGAAGAGGGGGTGAGCGGATCCATGCCTTAGCCTTTGTCCGGCGTAATGGGGGGCGAGGTGTGGTTCGTAGTGTCGCTTTGCCGCGTGCGGCGTGCCTTGGCCTCGTTGGTTGGGTGCTGCTGCGCCGAGCGTGGGTCTCGGGTCGTGTTCGCTACGCCGCCAGCGCCCTCGCGTTTGGCACGCGTGCGTGCCATGGCGGCTTCAATGATCGCCTTTTTGTCAGCGTTCGTCGATGGGCCGCGCCCGGTATCCTGCCGGGTGAGGGCGGCGCGTTTTTGCTGATGACGTGCGGTGCGCTCGGTCTGTTCACGGTCTTGGCGCTGGCGACGGAATTCGTGGCGCTGACGTGCCAGATCGGCTTTTTGTTTCTCATGTTCGCGGGCCCATATCTCGGTCTTGGCAAAACGGTAGTACTGCACCAGTGGCAGGTGGCTGGGGCAGACATGGGCGCAGCAGCCGCACTCAATGCAGTCGAACAGATGGTGGTCCTGGATACGCTCTAGCTCGCGTGCACGGGCGTACCAGTAGAGTTGTTGGGGCAGGAGGTCGACGGGACATACCCACATACATTCGCCGCAGCGAATACAGGGCATAATGTTGCGCCCACCGGGTTGATCGGTGACCAGATCCCTGCCCCGTGTCGCCAGCAGGCAGTGGGTGGTCTTGATCACCGACACATTCCTGTTGGCAATGACAAAACCCATCATCGGCCCGCCTATCAACAGTCGGTCAAGGTGTTCGGCCTCAAAACCGCACTCATCGAGGATGTCGGCTACGGAGGTACCGATGAGCACCTCGAGGTTGCGCGGATGAGCGACGGCGCTGCCGGTGACGGTCACATAACGCGACAGCAGGGGTTCGCTGTGCATCACTGCGCGGTAGATGGCCGCAGCGGTGGCGACGTTGTGGCACACCACACCGATGTCCAGCGGCAGGCCCTGACTGGGTACTTCCTTGCCGGTGAGAACCTTGATGAGCTGCTTCTCACCCCCTGCGGGGTAGCGGGTTGGCACCGTGATGATGTCAATGTCGGGTTCGCCGGAGTGTGCGAGTGTCTCGCGCAGGGCGGCGATGGCCTCGGGTTTGTTGTCCTCGATACCGATGAGGCAACGGCGGGCGTGGAGGGCGTGGCGCATGATGCGCAGGCCCTCGATGATCTCGCGTGGGCGCTCGATCATGAGCATGGCGTCGCAGGTGATATAGGGTTCGCACTCGGCGCCGTTGAGGATCAGTGTATCGACGATGTGGGTGCCGGGATTGAGTTTGATGAAGCTGGGGAAACCTGCACCGCCCAGGCCGACGATGCCGGCCTCGCGGATAAGGTTGCGCAATGCGCTTGGGTCGAGTGTGGCATAGCCTTCAGTGCGCGGTTTGCGATAGCGCCACTGTTCGCGGCCATCGGTCTCGATGACGATGCACAGTGCGCTCAGTCCGGAGGGGTGCGGGACCGGACGTGGCTCGATGGCAATAATCGTCCCTGAGCTGGAGGCATGCACTGGAGCGCTGACGTAGCCCCGGGCACGGGCGATGCGCTGACCCTTGAGGACCGACTCGCCGATTGCCACGAGTGCCTCTGCCGGCTCGCCGATGTGCTGTTGCAAGGGGAGGGTCAGGGTGCGGGGCAGGCGGGTCGGCACTACCTGCTCGTGCATGGACGGGGCCTTGTGGTTAGCCAGGTGCAGGCCGCCGTGGAAGGACCAGAGGGTGTTGCGATCGGCCGTGGTCATGGCGAATGCTCCAGGGGCAGGATCGGACAGGGCCACTGCCACTGGTTCAGCGCTTTTTCGACCGCCACCATGGTGATGCAGTCGACCGGGCAGGGCGCGATGCACAGTTCACAACCGGTGCATTCGAGCTCGATGACAGTATGCATTTGCTTGGTTGCACCGAGGATGGCATCGACCGGACAGGCCTGGATGCACAGGGTGCAGCCAATGCAGACAGACTCATCGATGAAGGCGACCCGTTTGGGCTTGGTCTCGCCGTATTCAGGGTCCAGCGGCTTGGGATCACCCCCCAGCAGGTCGGCCAGCGCCTGTATCCCTGCCTCGCCGCCGGGTGGACACTGATTGATGTCTGCCTCGTCATTGGCAATGGCTTCGGCGTAGGCTCGGCAACCCGGGAAACCACATTGTCTGCACTGGGTTTGCGGCAGGATGGCATCGATCTTGTTGGCCAGAGGATCGGCGTCGACGCGGAAACACACTGCGGCGAAACCCAGGATCAGGCCCAGGATCACCGCGAGCGCTGCCATTGCAAACACGGCCGTCAGCATCTGCTCAGCCCTTGACCAGGCCGGAGAAGCCCATGAAGGCGAGTGACATCAGACCGGCCGTCACCAGGACGATCGCCGGGCCGCGAAAGGCGATCGGTACATCGGCCACGGCGATGCGCTCGCGCATGGCGGCAAACAGGATGAGCACCAGGGAGAAACCCAGTGCCGCCCCGAAGCCGTAGACTGCCGATGCCAGAAAACCGTGTTGGGTCTGTACATTGAGCAAGGCCACGCCCAGCACTGCACAGTTGATGGTGATCAGCGGCAGGAAGATCCCCAGCACCTGGTAGAGCATCGGGCTGGTCTTGCGCACCACCATCTCGGTGAACTGCACGACTACCGCGATGACCAGAATGAAGGTGAGGGTGCGCAGGTACTCCAGCCCCAGCGGTGCCAGCAGGTAGGTATTGGCCAGATAACTGGACACCGAGGATAGTGTCAGCACGAAGGTCGTCGCCAATGACATGCCGATAGCGGTTTCCAGCCGCTTGGACCCCCCCATGAGCGGGCACAGACCGAGAAACTGCACCAGCACGAAGTTGTTCACCAAAATGGTGCTGATCAGGATGAGGACGTAATAGCTCATGGGTAACCGTCGCCAGGTCGTCGCGGTAGGTCAGCGCAAAGTCTAAATCGGTTCAACGACTTGCCGGGAAGTCGGCGTATCGGTATAGCCTTAAATAGTAGGCGTGCAGGCGCACGGGCACAACACTGGCATTCATACAGGATAAACCCCTGCACCGGGATACCGGTGCGCCTTGTACATGTCCGGCAGTCGGTAGGTCGTATCGGCGAGTCTATTTTACGCGCATGCCGGGTTGGGCGCCCTCATCGGGGAGCACGATGAACAGGTCCTTGCCACCAGGGCCGGCGGCAAGGACCATACCCTGCGAGACCCCGAAGCGCATCTTGCGCGGAGCGAGATTGGCGACCATGACGGTGAGTTTGCCCTCGAGGTCTTGCGGGGCGTAGGCGTGCTTGATGCCGGCGAAGACGTTGCGGGTCTCGCCACCGAGATCCAGGGTCAGACGCAGCAGCTTGTCCGCCCCCTCCACCTGTTCGGCCTTGGTGATGCGGGCCACGCGCAGGTCAAGTTTGGCAAAGTCCTGGTAGTCGATTTCCGCAGCGATAGGGTCGGTGTGCAGCGCTACAGTGCTGTCTGGCGCCTTGCTGGCGGGGGCAGGCGTGGTGTCGGTACGCGCGAGGGTTTCCCGTGCATCCTCCAGCATGGCCTCGATCTGTGCCACCTCGATACGGGTCATCAGGGGAGTGAAGGTCCCGATGGTGTGGCCGCGCAGGGGGAGCGCGATATCGGCCCACTGCAGGGGCGGGATGGCAAGGAAGGTCTCGGCACGCTCCGTGGTGGCGGGCAGTACGGGTTTGAGATACAGCATCAACACCCGGAACAGGTTCAGCCCCAGGCTGCACACGGCCTGAACTTCGGTCTCGCGCCCCGGTTCCTTGATCATCTGCCAGGGCTTGTGTTCATCAATATATTGGTTGGCACGATCAGCCAGAAGCATGATCTCACGGATGGCGCGACCATAGTCGCGGGCCGCGTACAGGGTGGCGATGGCCGCACTGGCATCGGTGAATGTCTGGTACAGCGCTGGGTCGGCCAATTCGTCGGCGAGCTTGCCCGCGAAGCGCTTGTTGATGAAACCGGCACAGCGGCTGGCGATGTTGACCACCTTGCCGACCAGATCGGCATTGACGCGCAACCTGAAGTCTTCCAGGTTGAGGTCCAGATCGCCGATGCCCGTGCCCAGCTTGGTCGCAAAGTAGTAGCGCAGGTACTCGGGTTCGAGGTGATCCAGATAGGTGCGTGCGGTGATGAAGGTACCCCTCGATTTGGACATCTTCTGACCGTTGACGGTTAGAAAACCGTGGCAGTAGACGGCATCGGGCTTACGGTACCCCGCCCCGGAGAGTATGGCGGGCCAGAACAGGGTGTGGAAATAGGCAATGTCCTTGCCGATGAAGTGATAGATCTCGCAGGGGCTGTCCGGCTTCCAGTAGGTATCGAAGTCGAGGTCGTTGCGGCGCTCGCACAGCTGCTTGAAACTGGCCATGTAACCGATGGGCGCATCGAGCCAGACATAGAAATACTTGCCGGGGGCGTCGGGGATCTCGAAGCCGAAGTAGGGCGCATCGCGCGAGATCTCCCAGTCCCGCAGGCCGGTTTCGAACCACTCATTGAGTTTACGGGCGATCTCCGGCTGGACATGTCCGGCGGCCGTCCATTCTCGCAGCATGGGTTCAAAGGCACCCAGGTCGAAGAAAAGCTGTTCGGTCTCTTTTTGGACCGGTGTGGCCCCTGACAGGGCAGAGACCGGATGTTTGAGCTCGATCGCCGGGTAGGTGGCTCCGCACACCTCACAGGAGTCGCCGTATTGGTCGGCGGCACCGCAGCGTGGGCATTCGCCTTTGATGAATCGATCGGGCAGGAACATCGCGCGTTGCGGATCATAGGGACGCTGGATGGTGCGGGTGTGGATGTAGCCGTCCGTGCGCAGGCGTAAATAGATAGACTCGGCCAAGGCACGGTTTTCCGGCGAGTGCGTGCTGTAGTAGTTGTCGAAGGCAATGTGAAAGGCGGCGAAGTCCGCGCGGTGTTCTTCCTGATAACGCCCGATGAGTGCCTCCGGCTCGATGCCCTCGTTTTGTGCCCGCAGCATGATGGGTGTGCCATGGGCATCGTCGGCACAGACATAGGTGCAGTGGTGACCTTGCAGGCGCTGAAAGCGGGCCCAGACATCGGTCTGGATGTACTCCACCAGGTGGCCGATATGAATCGAGCCGTTGGCATAGGGCAAGGCGCTGGTGATCAGGATGTCGCGCGGTTTGGCTGTCATGGTGTCGGGTCAGGCTCCTGATTGGGGCGGCGGTGATGTTGGCCAGAGTCGTGTCGGGCGCCTAAAGTAGCAATTCCTGGCTTTGCCTGCCAGCCTGAGGGCAGGTGTTGGGGCGCAATGTCCCCTGTGTTCCTGGGTGATTCTACGCGAGATTGACACCAAGAGAACGCCACCAATAGAACCGGGTCGGTAAAGTGGTGTAGTATTGGCGATTCGTTTTTATCCGCAATTTCATTCGACCGATTACATCCCGGGCGAAGTGCAACAGGAGGCTGTATGGCTAGCGTTTCCCAGTTACAGGTCGAGACCGCACTCAAAGAGTACATCGACCCCTATTTTGAAGAGGATCTGGTGACTGCCAAGTCCGTCAAGCAGATTGCCGTCGAAGGTGACAAGGTCAGTGTGGATATCGTCCTGGGCTACCCTGCCAAGGGTTACGCTGACGATCTGGCTAGCAAGCTCAAACAGAAGGTCGAGGCCATCAGCGGCGTGTCCTGCGCGACGATCACCGTAGAGTCCAAGATTGAGAGCCACACGGTACAAAAGGGCGTGAAGTTGATTCCGGGGGTGAAGAATATCATTGCGGTGGCCTCCGGAAAGGGTGGTGTAGGCAAGTCCACCACAGCGGTCAATCTGGCCCTGGCCCTGTCGGCCGAGGGTGCCAAGGTGGGCATCCTGGATGCCGACATCTATGGTCCGAGCCAGCCCCGGATGCTGGGCATCAATGCCAAGCCGGAGTCCAAGGACGGCAAGTCACTTGAACCGCTGGTGGGTCACGGTGTGAAGTCCATGTCTATTGGTTACCTCGTTGATGAGGAGACGCCGATGATCTGGCGTGGCCCGATGGTGACCCAGGCGCTGGAACAGTTGCTCAATGACACCGCTTGGGGGGATATCGATTATCTAGTCGTTGATCTGCCGCCGGGTACCGGCGACATTCAGTTGACTCTGGCGCAGCGGGTGCCGGTGTCGGGGGCGGTGATCGTCACCACGCCACAGGACATTGCTCTTCTCGATGCGCGCAAGGGACTGAAAATGTTCGAGAAAGTTGAGGTGCCGGTACTGGGTATCATCGAGAACATGAGTATCCATATCTGCAGTAAGTGCGGGCACGAGGAACATATCTTTGGCGAAGGTGGCGGCCAGCGCATGTCGGAGCAGAACGATGTGGACTTTCTGGGTGCATTGCCGCTGGATATCCGCATCCGCGAGGAGACCGACGGGGGTACGCCAACCGTGGTGGCTGAGCCGGACAGCCGCATTGCACAGATTTATCACGAGATTGCCCGTCGGGTCTCGGCCAGGCTTGCGCTCAGGACCAAGGATTTCAGCGCGCGGTTCCCGAGTATCGTTATTCAGAACAATTAGAGGCGGGTCTGTGCCCCGTTGGCGGGGCGTGGACGAGCGGGGTTCGGAGTTTAGCCGTCGAACTTGTAGGTGATAGAAGGGTACGCGCGGTGGTGGTGGGTAACGCTGCGTTGTCGCCTGCTGCCGCTGGCGCGGGTGTTGGGAAGTCTGCATGAGTATCAAGTCCGACAAGTGGATACGGCGCATGGCCGAGCAACAGGCCATGATCGAGCCCTATGAGCCGGGGCAGGTGTGCGAGACCGCGTCCGGCCGGGTCATCTCCTATGGCACCTCCAGCTACGGTTACGATATTCGCTGCGCGGACGAGTTCAAAATATTCACCAATATCAACTCGGCCATCGTCGACCCGAAGAATTTCGATGACAACAGTTTCGTCAATGTACAGTCAGATGTCTGTATCATTCCACCAAACTCCTTTGCGCTGGCGCGTACAGTGGAATACCTGCGCATCCCGCGCAATGTGCTGACCGTGTGTCTGGGAAAGTCTACCTATGCCCGTTGTGGCATCATCGTCAATGTCACGCCGTTGGAGCCGGAATGGGAAGGGCATGTGACCCTGGAGTTTTCCAATACCACCACCCTGCCCGCCAAGATCTACGCCAATGAGGGGGTGGCTCAGGTGCTGTTCTTCGAATCCGATGAGGTCTGTGAGACCTCCTACCAGGATCGCAGGGGCAAATACCAAGGTCAGCGCGGCGTCACCCTGCCCAAGGCCTGAATCCAGATACCCCCCTGTTCTGCATGTCCTGATGCCGACGCCTTGGCGTGCAATAATCTATCAGTCGGCCTGTCGTCGCGCTACCGTCAGTCCTGCGAGCCCTCATCGGGCAGACTGGTGATACGTCCTCGCAGACTGTGCAGTGCCATCGTGGTCATATTGCCATCCTGATCATAGTGCTGGATGAGTACGGGCAGGTAATTGTGCTGTTTGGCGAGCCAGAACACGAAGCGGCCCTCGCCGTCTTGGTTTGCATGGATCAGCCTGACGGTCTGGATACGACCGATGGCGGTATCGAGCTGTTTCCCACCACTGACCTGAAAGTGATATTCGCGCACCTGTTTTTTGTCGGCGATGGCATAGGTGAACGTGTGTTTTCCCTGCTGCAGATCGAGCATCAGTGCGAGCTGGAAGCTGAGCAGATCCTGCACGTTGCACGGCAATGCCGTGGTGGTGTGGCGATAGCTGCTGGTGATCACTTTTTGCTGCCAGTCAAATTGCAGGTTGTAGTGGCGTTCATGTTTGCCACCGGTCTTGCGGTAACTGTAGCGCAGCGGGTGCAGCTGGTGATCGATGAGTGTGATCTCACTGTGCTCGATGACGTGGTCAGAGATGAACAGGGCGGCCAGCCCGGTGGGTTTTGCCACAGACTCGAACTCCAGCGTGTCGGGGCCGGTCCGGCGCAGAGTGCGTTGGGCGACACCGAGGTGGAAACCGTTGTGACTGACAGTGTAGCTGACGGGAAAATCGGCAAGCAGGCGCCGGATGGTTTGGTCCGTGGCGGGATTGCCGGGCGGGACGGCGGCAGGTGCTGCCTGCACACCCAGCGCCCACAGCAGCATTAGCAGACCCCACCCTCTGCGTGGCCATACGGGGCCGCGCCTACCCTGGCACCGGGTGTTGAACCGGGGGGAATGGGGCTTCATGGTCGTGGCATACCCTGTGCGAGCGGTGGCGATTCGTCGAGCAGGACCCGCTCGCCCTGCAGGCGCAAGCGGCCCCGTGCAAACCAGTCGATCACCTGCGGGTACAGACGGTGCTCACTGGCCTGGACCCGGGCGGCAAGTCGTTGGGCATCGTCGCCCGGCCGCACCGCGACGCGTGCCTGGGCAATGATCGGACCGCCATCGAGTTCCGGGGTGACGAAGTGCACGGTGCAGCCGTGTTCCAGTTCGCCGGCCTCCAGTACACGCTGATGGGTATTCAGCCCCCGGTAGTGGGGCAATAAGGAGGGGTGGATATTCACCATCCGGCCGTGGTAGTGGTGGACGAGGTCGGGGGTGAAGATGCGCATGAAGCCGGCGAGGACGACCAGTTCCGGCGCATAGGCGTCGATGCGGGTCATGAGGGCCTGATCATAGGTCGCCCGATCCTCACCGGCCCGGGGGCGGCAGACTTCGGTTGTCACCCGCGCATGGCGGGCACGTTCGAGGCCATGGGCCGTGGCGCGATCGCTGATCACGGCACAGACACGGGCTGGCAGCCCACCGTTTGCACGAGCATCGAGGATGGCCTGGAGATTGCTGCCGTTGCCCGAGATCAGGACCACCAGGCGCAGCGGTGCGTTGTTGTTATGGTGGCTCACGCAGCGGTGGGCCGGATCACTACCCGAGGGGCATCCGCGGTGGGCAGGGCGGTGATGTGACCGATACGCATGACTGTTTCGCCCGCATCGCGAAGCAGGGATGCAGCCTGCTCGGCCTGTGCTGCAGCAACGACGAGTATCATACCGATGCCGCAGTTGAAGGTGCGGTACATCTCCTGATCGGTGATGTGTCCCGTGGTTTGTAGCCAGTCGAAGATAGCGGGCCGGGTCCAGCTGTCTGCCCCGAGTACGGCCTGGGTCGCACCCGGCATGACCCGGGGCAGGTTTTCGGTGAAACCGCCGCCGGTGATGTGCGCCATGGCATGGACTTCGATGCGCTCCAGCAGGTGCAGCAGGGGTTTGACGTAGATGCGCGTCGGCGCCAACAGGGCCTCGCCCAGGGTGGTACCGTCAAAGGTGGTGCCGAGGTCGGCAGCGGAGACCTCGATAACCTTGCGGATCAGTGAGTAGCCGTTGGAGTGCGGACCGCTGGAGGCCAGGCCAAGCAGGACATCGCCGGCCCCGACGCGACTGGCATCGATGATGCGGCTCTTTTCCACGACGCCAACGCAAAAACCCGCCAGATCGTAGTCGTTGTCGGCGTACATGCCAGGCATTTCGGCGGTTTCACCCCCGATGAGCGCGGCACCGGCCTCCTCGCAGCCTGCGGCGATGCCACAGATAACATCGGCCGCCGTGGCGATCTCCAGGTGACCCGTGGCGTAGTAGTCGAGGAAGAACAAGGGTTCTGCGCCCTGGACCACCAGATCGTTCACGCACATGGCCACCAGATCGATGCCGATGGTGTCGTGGCGGGCGAGTTGCAGGGCCAGTCTGAGTTTGGTGCCCACACCATCGGTGCCGGAAACCAGGACCGGCTCGCGGTAACGGTCCAGGGGTAGTTCAAACAGGGCACCGAAGCCTCCCAGTCCGGCCATGACGCCTGGGCGACGGGTACGTGCCGCCAGCGGTTTGATCCTCTCGACGAGGCGATTGCCGGCATCGATGTCGACGCCGGCATCGCGGTAGTTCAACGATGTGCCGGACGGTGCATTTGCCGTAGTCGGATCTTTGGAAGCCACAGATTCTCCTGAGTGCATATTGGAAGATGAGTTAGCGCATTCAATCGACGCGGGTCGATACGCCTCGGGTCGCATTTCTTGTGGCGCTGCGGTACGTATAATAGCCATTTTATCAGGCTGCCGGTATGCTTGTGAATGCGTATCTGACGGTCCGAAAGGTACGAACACCACGAACACCATGGGAACAAGCAGGAGAGAGGATGCGTAAGTTCTTAGTTGTACTGGCGATGTTGTCCGGGTTGCTGGCGGTGCGGGGCGCAGCGGCAGTGGAGGTCCAGGGCGTCTACGAGGCGCAGGTGCCTGTGGCCACGCAGCAACGCGATGATCGTACGGTGGCCATCCGTTTGGCCCTGACCCAGGTATTGGTCAAGGCCTCGGGCCGCAGCGATGCCGCGAGCATACCCGACATCGATCAGGTACTGGCCCAGGCTTCGCGGTATGTGGAACAGTTCCGCTATCGCAGGACGCCGCCGTTTCAGGAGGGGGGCACAGAAAATGGCGGAAGGCTGTATCTGTGGGTGCGTTTTGAGGCCAATGCGATTGATAATGTGCTGCGCAGTCATGATCTTCCGGTGTGGGGGCGGGTGCGGCCAACCGTACTTGTGTGGCTGGCGGTGCAGAGTCAGGGCCGCCGGCAACTCATCGGTGTCGACAGCCAGGGCCCGAGCCACAATTTTCTCCTCTCCGAGGCGGCCCGGCGTGGTTTGCCTCTGCGCCTGCCATTGCTCGATCTCACCGACCAGGCCCAGGTCACTGCCAGCGATGTCTGGGGTGGGTTTCAAGACACCTTGCTACAGGCGGCCAAACGCTATCAGGCCGATGGCGTGCTGATTGGTCAGGTCTACCAGGATGCCAATGGGATGTGGCACGCGAACTGGACGCTTTTTGAACAGGGTGAGCACCAGAGCTGGACGGCGCAGGGCGGGGCGTTGGCTGAGGTGATTGACCCGGGGGTCGATCAGAGCGCAAATATCCTCTCGCAGCGTTTTGCTCAGGTGTTGGGTGGCAGCGGGGACACGGTGTTGTTGTTGCGAGTAAATGGGGTCACGTCGTTGGCCGACTACACCCGGGTGGTCAATTATTTGTCTGCCTTGGTTGCGGTGAAGGCGGCTGATCCGGTCAGTTTGGGTAAAGAGGGGGTCATTCTGCGATTGACCGTGCGGGGTGATCGCATCGGCCTGATCCAGGCCATATCCCTGGGCCACACTCTGGGTGCGACTGGGGGTGGCTCAGGGACGGGCAATGGCACCGGTTCGCTCGTCCCGACCCAGACTCCAGCCCCAGCTCTGGTCCAGCTCCCGGTTTCGGCCCCAGCTCCGGCTGCCGATGTGCAGGTTGTTGCGGGTCCGGTACCGGAGCTGATTTATCGCCTCCTGCCGTGAGTTTGCGCGGCCTGCCCAACCTCATTACCGTGATGCGTATCCTGCTGGTGGCGCCCGTGCTGTGGTTGTTGGTGGAAAAACGCTTTGCACCGGCCCTGGCGCTGTTTGTCGTGGCGGGGGCGTCGGATGCCGTCGACGGTTTTCTCGCCAAGCAGTTTGGCTGGACCAGCCAGCTTGGCGCTATTCTGGATCCGCTGGCCGACAAGTTGCTGATGGTGACCTGCTATCTGGCGTTGGGTTGGCTCGACTTGTTGCCGTGGTGGTTGGTGAGTGCGGTGATCCTCCGTGATGTTGTCATCCTGTGTGGGGTGGTGGCGTACCAGATGACTATTGGCCGTCTGGAAATTGCCCCCACCCTGCTTAGCAAGGCGAATACACTGTGCCAGATCCTGCTGGTCATGGCGGTCATGGCACAGCAGATACTGAATTTTCCAGCCTGGCTGGTTCCGGGACTGATGTGGCTGGTGCTGTTCACGACGCTGGGCAGCGGTCTCGTCTATGTTTGGGTCTGGGGCCGCCGGGCACGGCAGATGATTCACTCAGGGGAGCGGGGATGACACAGACCTCCAAGTGGTTATGGCTGGTGGGTGCGGTGCTGCTTGGCGGGGTGCTGTACCTGCTGGCGCCGGTGCTGAGTCCTTTCATGATTGCGGCCTTGCTAGCCTACATCGGTGATCCGTTCGTCGATCGACTGGAGGCATGGCATCTGCCCCGCACCTTGGCGGTGGTCATCGTGTTTGTGGTCCTGAGCGTGGTGGCGCTGATATTGTTGATCATCCTCCTCCCCCTACTGGAGCGCCAGGCGGTGGTGCTGGTCAACAAGTTACCCGGGCTCATCGACTGGGTTCAGCAGACGGCCTTACCCTGGTTGACCCAGCATTTCGGTGTGAAGAAATCCGCTTTCGACCTGAGTACGCTCAAGGCCTCGATACGTGAGTACTGGCAGGCTGCGGGGGGCATGGCGGCACAGGTGCTGGCCTCGGTGTCGAGCTCGGGGTTGGCACTGGTGGCCTGGTTGGTCGATCTCGTGCTGATCCCGGTGGTGACCTTCTACCTGCTGCGCGACTGGGATGTGATGGTGGCGCGGATACGGGAATTATTGCCGCGGCGCCTGGAACCGGTGATGGTGCGGCTGGCACGGGAGTCGGACGAGGTACTCGGTGCCTTTCTGCGCGGGCAGATAGCCGTCATGGCTGGTCTGGCGGCGATCTACACCCTGGGCTTGTGGTTTGTCGGGCTGGAACTGGCCCTGTTAATCGGTTTTATGGCCGGCTTGGTGAGTTTTGTGCCTTATCTGGGTTTTATCGTCGGCATCCTGGCCGCCAGTGTTGCGGCCGTGATGCAGTTCCATGATATGACGCATCTGATCTATGTCTTCATTGTCTTTGGTATCGGACAACTGGCGGAGAGCATGGTATTGACCCCCTGGCTGGTCGGTGACCGAATTGGTCTGCACCCGGTGGCGGTCATCTTCGCCGTCCTGGCGGGGGGGCAGTTGTTCGGTTTCTTTGGTGTCCTGTTGGCCTTGCCGAGCGCCGCAGTGTTCATGGTGTTGGTACGCTATGCGCATGAACGCTACCGGGCCAGCCGGCTCTACGGGGCCTGAAACCGGTCATGACAGTACAGCTCCCGCTCGGCATCGGCCTGCGTGAGGCCACCACCTTTGCCAACTATGTGCCCGGTGTCAATGCCGCAGCCGTGTATGCATTGGTCCAGGCCGGGGAGGCCTGCACCTACCTTTGGGGCCAGGCGGGCAGTGGGCGGACCCATCTGCTACAGGCCGCCTGTCACGCCGAGGCCGAGCGTAGCGGCGCGACCGTCTACCTGCCACTGACGAAGTACCGGGAGTTCTCTCCGGCTATACTGGAAGGCCTTGAGGGCCTGTCACTGGTCTGTCTGGATGATGTGCAGATCATCGCGGCCAAGCCGGTCTGGGAGATGGCACTGTTCCACCTCTACAACCGTTTGCGCGAATCCGGTGCGCGTTTGTTGGCGGCCGGTGCGGCGGCACCTGCCCGACTGGGTCTGCGGTTGCCCGATCTGGTCTCGCGGCTGAACTGGGGACCGGTGTTTCAGCTACAGGGACTGGGTGATGAGGACAAACTCGTTGCCTTGCAGTTGCGTGCCCGTGCCCGCGGTCTGGCACTGCCGGACGAGGTTGGACGTTATCTGCTGCGGCGTCTGCCACGCGATATGCATACTCTGTTTGACATGCTGGAAACGCTGGATGTTGCTTCGCTGGCGACTCAGCGTCGTCTCACCATCCCCTTTGTGCGCGAACGTCTGCCCTGAGTCCACGGTTGTTGGTGCCACGCTGATGCCTATAAAATCAGGGTGTTTTGGTGTGCGACCCAAGCCATCAGGGTAAGTGGGTGCAGGTTCGGCAACGGCTCATCGTGTGCTCTCCTGGCCGAGCCGGGTCGCGAGCAGGGCCAGGCGGTGTCCCAGTGCGTGACAGAGTTGTTTTTCATCCTCGCTCAGCGCCATATCGCTGTGAACCCCGGCAAGGTGACTGACGCCGTAAGGCGTACCGCCGGTCCGGGTGTTGAGCAATGCAGCCTCGCTGTAGGGCAGTCCCAGAATAAGCATGCCCTGGTGCAACAAGGGCAGCATCATGGACAGGAGGGTGGATTCCTGTCCGCCATGCAGGCTGGAACTGGAGGTGAATACCCCCGCCGGTTTACCGATCAGCGCACCCGATAGCCACAGCGGACTGGTGGAGTCGATAAAACACTTCATTGCAGCGGCCATATTGCCGAAGCGCGTGGGGCTGCCCAGCGCCAGTCCCGCGCACTCCTGCAGGTCCTCCAGGCTGGCGTAGGGTGGGCCCTGTTCGGGGATGTCATCGGCCACCGCGCTACATTCGGCAGATACCTCAGGTACCGTGCGCAGACGGGCCTGCATGCCGGTGACCTCCTCGATGCCGCGGGCGATGAGCCGGGCCATGGCGGCGGTGGCACCGTGGCGGCTGTAGTACAGGACCAGTATCTCGGCCATGGTTAAATAATCTCCAGTACATTTTCGGGTGGACGGCCGATGACGGCACGTGCGCCATCGACAACGACGATGGGGCGTTGCATCAGGCGGGGATGAGTCATCAGAGCGATCAGTAGCTCCTCTTCACTGATATCCGGTCGGTCCAGATTGGCGCCCTGGTAGGCGTCCTCGTGCTGGCGCATCAAGGCGCGCGCGGAACCCAGCCCGAGTAGCCTGATCAGGGTCTTCAGGGTGTCCATGTCGAGGGGGGTCTTGAGGTAGTCGATTTGCTCGGGCTCGAAACCGCGTTGCTGGAGCAATGCAAGTGTCTGGCGGGATTTGCTACAGCCGGGATTATGGTAGATAGTGATCTTCATGGGCTCTTTGACACTCTATTCAGTGGGTCGACAGGGGCGTATATTTTACCGGTTCTTCCCTTGACAGCCTATGGAACGGATGTTAGATTTTTGTTGTATTACATATTATAACTATCTGCATGAAAAAGACATTTAGCCATTTTCACCGCACTCTCGGCATGCTGTTCATTATGCTGGTAGCAGTGGTGGGCTGTGCGGTGTCGGCACCGGTTCAGGAAATGAGCGATGCCCGGCAGGCGATCCATGCTGCCCGGGAGGTCGAGGCTGCACGCTATGCACCGGGACCGTTGGGGACGGCGGAGCGCCTGCTGGGAGAGGCGACGCACGCCCTTGAGCAGGGTCAATATGCCGAAGCGCGTTCAAGCGCGCTGGCTGCCCGGCAGGCGGCCATCAGCGCCCGCCAGTATGCCCTGTCCGATCTGCAGAACCGAAAGCGTTAACGCCCCGGCGGTATGTTCAATACCTTGTAATATTACAAAATATTAATATCTTTTCGGCTACATCAGATGCGTGTTGCTACCTTGACACACAGAATGAGCGGGTGATAATTTGCTCACAACCGGAAGCGGATGAACGGGCTCTATAATTAAAGAATGCTTCTCACGCCTTAAACTGTCTGGAGTTGATGGAAATGAAAATAAACAACATTCTCAGGTTGGCTGGATTACTGGCACTGGTGCTGACGGTGGCGGTGGGTTGTGCAAGCTCCCCCGAATCCAAGGCAACCGGACCCACCGCCACACAGGCGCAGGCAGCTATCGCCGCAGCCAAGGATGCCTACAAGCGTGCCGTGTCTGCACAGGCGGCCTGGAAAAATACGGGTGGTTTGATCAAGAAGGCGGAAGCCCTTGAGGTTAAGGGGAATTACGCTGGAGCGATTAAGCTCGCCAACAAGGCTCGCCGCCAGGCTGAAGATGCCCTGACGCAACATGCACAGCAGATGGCCAAACTCAAGCCGATGATCGACACTACTGCGGCGACCAATGCGAAGGCGGGTGATTATACCGTGGTCCGCGGTGACAGCCTGTGGCGAATTTCCGGTAAGGACACCCTGTATGGCAATCCGTACGAGTGGCCACTCATCTACAAGGCTAATCAGGATAAAATCAAACAGGGTCCTGATCTGATCTTCCCTGGTCAGGTGTTCAATATCAGGCATGATGCCAGTCAGGCCGAGATCAATACCGCCGTTCATTACGCCAAGACTCGCGGCAAGTGGGCGCTGGGTGTGGTCGAATCCGCCGACAAGGCGTATCTCGCGCAGTAATCACTGCACTCTCCGGTCATGAGATCGAATATAGGCCCCTCTCTGCGTGGAGGGGCCTTTTTTATTGTGCGAGAGGGGTATGCACTCTGCGGTACACCCATCCACGGGCGTGTTTTTCGGGCGGACCAGCCGATGACCCGGAGTCTGGCGTGATGGCCTGCGTGCGCTGTCTGGTAAAGGGGCGCGTACAGGGTGTGTTTTTTCGCGCGGCGACCCGGCACCAGGCGCAGGCACTTGGATTGACCGGCCATGCGGTAAATCTGCCCGACGGGCGGGTAGAGGTTATCGTCTGTGGTGAGCTGGCGGCACGGGAGCGGTTGTGCGCCTGGCTTTGGGAAGGTCCAACCCAGGCGCGGGTGGAAGATGTGGACTGTGCGACGATGGCTATTCTGCCCCCAGCTGATTTCCGCACGGCATGACTTGCGCTGCTGCAAAATGCAGCCACCGTCGCGGTGGACAGATGCGTTGTGCGCGCTGGTACTATTGTTGGAACCAGCGTGAGCTGAGCAGGAGAAAGACCCGATCAGGGTAGTGAGGATTGCCGTAGCTGCCATTGTAGCGGGCCAGCGCCTTGCGCAAATCACCGTGCTCCTGGTCAAGATAGTATTTGAGGATGGTGCAGCCGATACGCAGATTGGTGCGGGTATTGAACAGGTTGGCCTTGGGTCGACCGATCTCCTTGAGCCAGAAGGGCATGATCTGCATCAGCCCACGTGCGCCGACCGGCGAAATGGCGAAGCGGCGAAAATTGCTTTCCACGTCTATGACCGCCAGCACCAGCTCTGCTGGCAGCCCCGCCCGGGTGGCCTCGTAGTGCACCTGTCGCAGGATTGACAGGCGTTGCCGGGGATCAGGTATCTTACTGGCCAGACGTTGGGACATGTCGGTGAGCCAGACCTCGGCGTCGAAGCGATCGTGGAAGCTGTCACTCTCGTTCACCGCCGCCCGGACGAGGGCACGTAATTGTGGATCCGGTGCTGGCGTCGGGAGGGCAAACGCGACCATGCTGTGCAGGCAGAGGGCCAGCAGGCCGACCAGGTATCGCCCCCGGAGGTGTGCGAGCGTGGGATGCCGGTGTGAAAAAAAACGCCACGCCGGATACTGGTGAATGGTGTGGCGGCTGGGAGCACGGGCGCATGGGTCGATGTCTGCGTGGAAGTACATCGCCTAGTCCTGTTTGATTCTGTGCACCAGGAATGCGCTCAGAGTGTCGAGCGGGACATCCTGACTGTCGGCGTCACGTCGCCCCTTGTACTCGATCTGTCCCGCATCAAGTCCCCGCTCACCGAATACCACGCGATGCGGGATGCCGATGAGCTCCATGTCGGCGAACATCACGCCGGGGCGTTCGCGCCGGTCATCAAGCAAGACCTCGATGCCAGCTACGCGTAACTGCGCATAGAGTGTCTCGACAGCCTGGCGCAGGCGCTCGGACTTGTGCATGTTCATCGGTAGCAGGGCGACCTCGTAGGGTGCGATCGTGGTGGGCCAGATGATGCCGTGTGCATCATGGTTTTGCTCGATGGCGGCAGCGACAACACGCGATACGCCGATGCCGTAGCAGCCCATGGTCATGGCGCTGGAGTGGCCGTTTTCATCCAACACCGTGGCGTTCATGACCTCGCTGTATTTGCGCCCCAGTTTGAAGATGTGCCCCACCTCGATACCGCGCTTGATGGACAAGGTGCCGCATTGATCGGGGCTGGGATCGCCCTGCACCACATTGCGTAGATCGGCGACCTCTGGCAGGGGCAGATCACGTCCCCAATTGATGCCGAAATAATGTTTGCCATCGATATTGGCACCAGCGCTGAAGTCACTCATCACGGCAACCGTCCGGTCGGCGATACAGGGGATGGGCAGATTCACCGGTCCCAGTGAACCGGGTCCAACGCTGATGGCAGCCCGGATTTCGGCCTCACTGGCAAAGCACAGCGGGTCGGCGACGGCGGGCAGTTTTCCTGCCTTGATGACATTGAGTTCATGATCTCCACGAATGAGCAGTGCCAGCAAGCCACCGCCAGTTGCCTCATCGGCGTGTACGAGCAGGGTCTTGATAGTCTGCTCGATAGGCAGAGTGAACTGGTCCACCAGTTCTGCGATGGTTCTGGCATTGGGGGTATCGACCAGGTGCAAAGCGGTGTGCGGTGCGTGCGGTGTGGTGGTGGGTGCAAGGGCCTCAGCAAGTTCGACATTGGCGGCATAGTCGCCGCTGTCACTGAAGGCAATGGCATCCTCACCGGAGTCGGCCAAGACGTGAAATTCATGGGAGGCATTGCCGCCGATGGAACCGGTATCGGCCTGCACGGCTCGGTAGTCCAGCCCGATGCGGCTGAATATCCGGGTGTAGGCCTCATACATGGCCTGATAGGTCGTATCGAGCGAGGCCTCGTCGAGATGGAAGGAATAGGCATCTTTCATCAGAAACTCGCGCGCGCGCATCACGCCAAAACGGGGCCGTACCTCGTCCCGGAACTTGGTCTGTATCTGGTAGAAATTGACGGGCAGCTGTTTATAGCTGCGCAGTTCACGGCGGATCAGATCGGTAATGACCTCCTCATGGGTCGGACCGGCGCAAAACATACGTTGATGGCGGTCGTGCAGGCGCAGCAGCTCCGGGCCGTAGTGTTCCCAACGCCCGGATTCCTGCCACAACTCGGCGGGTTGTACCATCGGCATGAGGATTTCCTGGGCGCCGGCGCGGTCCATTTCTTCGCGGATAATACCTTCAACCTTGCGCAGTACGCGCAGACCGAGCGGGAGCCAGGTGTATAAACCGGCGGCCAGGCGTCGAATCATGCCTGCACGGAGCATAAGCTGATGGCTGATGATCTCGGCGTCGGAGGGGGTTTCTTTAAGCGTGGCGAGCAGGAGTTGGGAGGTTCGCATAGGTACCGGCTGTAGGTTGGGAAAATGACTTGCAGGGGATTTTAGCCGCTGAGATGGCCATGAGTACAGCCCAGGTTCATCAACCAGTCGAGCGTTGTCGGCAACAGGAGGTGTTGTACCGGCAGCGAATGGGGCATGGGCGGAGGCATTGCAGCGAGGAGATCGGTCTGTCTTGTGTCGACGCGGTACAGGTGAAACGGGTTTAAAAGGTAGCCTTGTTCCAGCCCCACAGGTGGCGTGGCGTATTGGTGAACTCGATATAGACGCGCTCGGAGGGGATCTGGAGTTGTTCCTCGACCAGTTGGCACAGGGCGGCAGACAGTTCGGCGATACGGGCCTCGGGCAGGCCGATGCTTTTGAGTGTGAGATAGGCGCTAGGGGCGGCATCACCGGCAAATACCATGGGCACGGATGGGGTCAGGGCGACCATGATGTAGCGCTCCGGTTTTCCGAGCAGTGCGGCAACCGTTTGCGAGGCCTGTTGCAGCAGGGCGGACTGGTGCTCCGCCGCGATAGGCAGATTGGTCTGGATACTCAGGTAGGGCATAGAGGGTACGTTTCCGGAGCGAGCGATCAGTAACAGAATTCTTTGATGGCCTGCTTCATCTCGGCGATTTTCTTTTGCCGTTCCTGATCGTTGAGGCGCACCACAGTGCCGTTCTTTTGTTTGATACGGCGGTAGATCTGGTAGACCTGCAAGTTCTGCTTGGCCCCCTTGCACTTCTGCGCCCGAATGGCCTCGTTGTCCTGCGTCAGTTTCTCGACTTTGGCATTCTTGCGGGCATTCGTCTCGCCGGCCTGGATGGCCCCGTTCGTATTTCCCACACCGGTATTGCCCGTGGTGTTCGCGGGTGGGACTGATGATGTTTGGATGGACTCATAGCTGCCGGTTTCCGGCGGTAGTTGCGAATAAACGGTATTGCCGCTCTTGTCGATCCACTTGTAGATACTGGTCTGGGCGGTCGCGGTCATGAGAGTACTGCCTGCCAGAAGGAGCAGGATGATAAGGCGGCGTGACATATTCATGCGGATCCCCTAGCTGGTAAAAAGTGCTGATGCAGCGTGCCTTCTACATTACTTAGCTTATTATGGATTTTCTCAACGGGATCGCAAGTTGAATCGTTGCCCGCGCCAAGCCCGCAGGCACGAGGATTCGGCGTGACCCGTTAGCGCGTTGCCGGCGAGCGCTCCGGGCATCGGGACCTTATTTGTCGCCGGTTACCTTGAGACGGTTAGTGCGCGCGAACTGCATGATGTAGCTGTACAGCTCCGGGTTGATCTCTTTGAGCGCAAGGTCAATGACCACACACTTTATGCCCTTGTGGGCCATGGGTTGCAGCATGGGGGAGTAGTGGATACGACGGCCACGGTCAAAGGTGGACAAGGCACCGCTCATGCGTTCGGCCCAGTCGCTGGGGCGAAATTTGCGGCCTTCAGTGGTGACCCCCTGAATAATGAGCTTGCCAGGTAGCCTCAGTTCTTCCAGATCATCTGCGGGTTCAGGTGACATCGCTCTGTTGTCCGGACTTAGTATGGGTGCACGTTGATTTAACATGGTGGATTTAGCCTATTATTCTACAATAAATTTGTGCGCCCAGTGTACGCCAAATGTGCACTCGTGTATCGAACCGAGTCTACATTTAGCGTCTGCGGTGGTCGTGAACGGGCTGGCTGGGACACAAGGCGATATTTTATGACATGTGCATTATACTCGCATTGGACCACATCAGGACCAGGAGTTCCGCGCGCATAGTGGTGCGAGCGACACAGTGGCAGCACCGTTCACCTCTCTGCTAGCATGGCGGTCCATCTCTAGCCACCTGTCTTCGAATCTGACTGATGCAAAGTGATCTCAAGGCCCTGGAATTCGATGGAATTCGCCGCCTTCTGGATAAATTGACCCGTACACCCTATGGTGCGGATGCCGCTCGCGGCCTGGAACCGGCGCCGGACATGGCCAGTGCACAGCGTTTCCAGGACGCGGTGAGTGTTGCTCGCACGGTCATCGATGCGGGCGCTGGACCGGCCTTGCCTGATCTGCCCGATATCAGGGCCGCTCTGCGCCAGTCGGGCAACGTGGGGGCAACCCTGAATGCGAGCGCTCTGCACAATCTGCGTCTGGTCATGCGCGCCGCCGAGCGGTTGATTCCCGCTATCGAGACTCACCCCAAGCTCTGTCCCGAGGGCACGGCGGTATTGCGGGCCCCCTGTCCCCTGAGCGAACGCCTCGATGCCACACTGGCGACAACAGGGCGCCTGCGCGAGGATGCCACCGTCGAGCTGGGAGATCTGCATCAGCGCCAGCGCCAGTACACCGAAGAGGCCAGTGCGGTAGTGCGCAAGCGTATGCAACGCTCTGATCTGACCGACAAGCTGGACAACACCGACAAGGTGAAGTGGTATAATCAGCGTGCGGTCATTGTGGTGCATCGCGATGTGGCGGCGGGCGTCAAGGGCGTACGGCGGGGTTCATCCATGGGTGGGCGCGACATCATGGTCGAGCCTCTCGAGGTGGTTGGGGTCAACAATCAAATCGAAACGGTTGACGGGCAGATCCATGCCGCAGAGCAAAAACTGTTGCGTGAACTCACCATGGTGGTGCGCGAACATGCCGAGGCCCTGTACGCGCTCCTCGGCGCTCTGACCTGGATCGATCTGGCCTTGGCCGCCGGTCATCTCAGCGCCACTTTCAATGGGCATGCCCCACGGCTGCGGGCAGGCGCGGGCGTGGTCTTGCGCCAGGCCTATCATCCCCTGTTGTTGCTCCAGTTCACCCAGCGTTCGGGACCGCAACCGGTCCCTCTGAGTATCGAGCTCGATGATGCGCAGCGCATGCTGGTGGTGACCGGACCGAATACCGGCGGCAAGACGGTGGTCCTCAAGACCCTGGGCCTGCTTGTGACCATGGCGCATTGCGGCCTGCATGTGCCTGCGGAGGAGGACTGTGAGTTCGGTACCTACCGGCGGGTTATGGTGGACGTGGGGGATCGGCAAAGCCTGTATCACCACCTGTCGACCTTTGCCGGCCACGTTGCGGTGCTCAAACGCATCCTGGAGCAGGCTGATGCCGAGACCCTGGTGTTGCTCGATGAACTGGGAACGGGGACCGATCCGGAGGAGGGGGCCGCGCTGGCGATGTCAGTGATGGATGAACTGGTGGCCAGGGGGGTGCATGGCATCGTCAACACCCATCTTTCAGCACTCAAGGGCTATGCCGCCACCAAGGCGCACACGCGCAATGCTTCCATGCTGTTCGACCATGTTGCCCTGTGTCCGACTTACCGCTTGCAGATAGGCGTGCCCGGTGAGTCTTTGGGACTGATTATTGCCGAGAAGAACGGCTTGCCGGTAGAGCTGGTGCAGCGGGCTCGTGAACATCTGCGACGGATTACCGGTCGCACGGTCTAAATAGCAGTTCCAAATACCCGATTATTTTGCAAAAACCGGACTTACCAGCCAGGAATGTGGCCGCTGTGCGCCGCATGGATGCGGCCATCGAACCTGCAGGGACGACGGCGTGTCTTGACGCACGGTGGCCACATTGCTTCCCGCAATCAAAACCGGCATTCGATTCCACCGATTCTACGTGGGCGGATATTTGGAATGCGTATCTTAGTCTGGCGAGGGGTGGGTATTCGGTGGTGAATTGGCCTCTGTACACGTGGATCGGTCGCAATAGGGGTGCGGGCACTTGACCTGATCGCGTATAATAAGTAGTTTCTGTCAGTACTGACCCAGACTTACCCCAGACTGGCCCCATCGCCCGTTTTCCGGGCATTTTCTATCTTACGCGGGAGATATCTGACGTGGAATTGAACGGCGGCGAAATCATCGTCCAGTTTTTCAAGGACGAGGGCGTCGAATACATTTTTGGATATCCAGGCGGCGCTGTCTTGCACATTTATGACGCGTTGTTCAAGCAGGACGCTATCAAACATATCCTGGTGCGACACGAACAAGGCGCGGCTCATGCAGCAGATGGCTATGCGCGGGCCACCGGTAAGCCAGGCGTCGTGCTGGTGACGTCGGGACCGGGGGTGACCAATGCGCTAACGGGCATTGCCACCGCCCATATGGATTCCATCCCCATGGTGATCATCACCGGTCAGGTGACCTCGCAGTTTATCGGCTCGGATGCCTTCCAGGAGGTGGACTCCGTGGGCATCACCCGCCCCTGTGTGAAACACAATTTCCTGGTCAAGGATATCCATGACCTGACCAGTACGCTGAAAAAGGCCTTTTATGTCGCCACGACCGGCCGCCCGGGTCCGGTGGTAATCGATGTGCCCAAGGATGTCACCGATCCCAACATCAAAGTTCCCTATACCTATCCGCGGGAGATATCGATGCGCTCCTATAATCCGGTGGTGAAGGGACATCCCCGACAGATCAAAAAAGCGGTGGACCTGATTCTCTCGGCCAAGCGCCCGATGATCTATGCCGGAGGAGGCGTGGTACTGGGCAATGCCTCGGCGGAGCTGACCGGGTTTGCCCGTCAGCTGAACTTCCCCATCACCAACACTCTGATGGGGCTGGGTACTTATCCGGCCACCGATCGTCAGTTTGTCGGTATGCTGGGTATGCATGGCACCTACGAGGCCAATATGGCCATGCACGAGTGTGATGTGCTTATTGCCATCGGCGCACGCTTTGATGATCGGGTGACCGGTGATCTGAAAAAATTCTGTCCACATTCCCATATCGTGCACGTGGATATCGACCCGTCCTCCATTGCCAAGAACGTCAGGGTGGATATCCCCATCGTTGGCGATGTGGCTGAGGTTCTGCGCGATATGAGCAATGAGATTGCCGCGCGTGGCCTGGAGCCGGACCAGGATGCGTTGGCGGGCTGGTGGGCACAGATTGGACAGTGGCGCGGCAAGCAATGTTTGCGCTATGACCATGCCAGTGCGCTCATCAAACCGCAATATGTACTGGAGAAACTCTATGCGGTGACGGGCGGCGATGCGTATGTCACCTCGGATGTGGGTCAGCATCAGATGTGGGCGGCCCAGTTCTACAAGTTTGATAAACCCCGGCGCTGGATCAACTCCGGTGGGCTGGGCACCATGGGCTTCGGTCTGCCAGCGGCCATAGGCGTACAGCTCGCCTTCCCCGACGAGCAGGTTGCCTGTGTCACCGGTGAGGCCAGCATCCAGATGTGTATCCAGGAACTGTCGACCTGTTTGCAGTACCGGCTGCCCATTAAGGTCGTGAATCTGAACAACCGTTACATGGGTATGGTGCGCCAGTGGCAGGAGTTCTATTACGGGAGCCGTTATTCAAACTCGTATATGGATGCCTTGCCGGACTTCGTCAAACTGGCACAGAGTTACGGTCATGTCGGCATGTGCATCGAACAACCGGGCGACGTGGAGGGTGCGCTCAAGGAGGCGTTCGCCATGAAGGATCGGCTGGTGTTTCTCGACTTTATCACCGACCAGTCGGAGAATGTCTACCCCATGATTGCCGCTGGCAAGGGACACCATGAAATGCACCTTGCCCCTGAGTGTGCAGCCCCCCAGCCCGCAGAGAGAGAATTGGCATGATGATGCGCCACATTATATCGGTTCTGATGGAAAATGAGGCGGGGGCCCTGTCACGGGTAGCGGGTTTGTTCTCCGCACGTGCCTATAATATCGAGTCGCTGACGGTCGCGCCGACCGAGGATGCATCGATGTCACGGATGACGATCATTACGCGAGGCTCGATGGAGATCATTGAGCAGATCACCAAGCAGCTCAATAAGCTTGTCGATGTGGTTAAGTTGGTAGACTTGACCGAAGGCAAGCACATCGAGCGCGAGATGATGCTGATCAAGATGCACGCGACAGGCAGTGAACAACGCGCTGAGGTTCAGCGATTGGCGGATATTTTTCGCGGTCGCATCATCGATGTGACTGAGGCAACCTTCACGATCGAACTGACTGGCCCCGGCGACAAGCTCGATGCCTTTATCAGTACGGTTGAGCCGAGTGAAATACTGGAGACGGTGCGCTCGGGGGTAATGGGTATCGCGCGAGGGTCCCGACATCTGGGATTATGACGTCTGCGGGCGGCACAGTGCGGTGTGGTTGAAGCTTGAATAACGACAGTGGGATAACGGAAAAACAATGAACATCTACTACGATAAAGACAGTGATCTTTCCATCATCCAGGGCCTGAAGGTGGCCATCATCGGTTATGGTTCCCAGGGCCATGCCCACGCCAATAATTTGAAGGAATCGGGCGTTGACGTCGTTGTCGGCCTGCGCCCGGGTTCGGGCTCCGAGGCCAAGGCCAAGGCCGCAGGCCTGGCGGTCCAGTCGATTGAGGTGGCTGCCAAGGGTGCCGATCTGGTCATGATTCTCGCCCCTGATGAACACCAGGCGCGTCTGTACCGCGAGCAGATAGCCACAAACATGAAGCAAGGCGCAGCCCTGGCCTTCGCCCACGGCTTCAATATCCATTTCGGCCAGGTGGAACCGCGCGCCGATCTGGATGTCATCATGATCGCCCCGAAGGGTCCGGGCCATCTGGTCCGCTCGACTTATGTGGAGGGTGGCGGCGTGCCATCGCTGATCGCGGTCTACCAGGATGCCTCCGGTCGCGCCAAGGATATCGCCCTGTCCTATGCCTCCGCCAACGGCGGCGGGCGTGCCGGTGTCATTGAGACCACCTTTCGTGAAGAGACAGAGACGGACTTGTTCGGTGAACAAACCGTGCTGTGCGGGGGTGTCACGGCATTGGTTCAGGCCGGTTTTGAAACCTTGGTCGAAGCGGGGTATGCGCCGGAAATGGCCTATTTCGAGTGTATGCACGAATTGAAGTTGATCGTCGATCTGATGTATGAAGGTGGCATTTCCAACATGCGTTATTCGATCTCCAACACGGCGGAGTACGGTGATCTGACGCGCGGTCCACGTATCATTACCGAGCAGACAAAGGCCGAAATGGGGCGTATCCTCAAAGAGATACAGAGCGGTGAATTTGCTCGTGAATTCATTCTGGAAAACCAGTCAGGTGCCGCAACGCTGAAGGCCAAGCGGCGCATCGGCAAGGAACACCCGATTGAAGACGTCGGGACAAAGCTGCGTGACATGATGCCCTGGATCAAGGCCAACAAGCTGGTTGACCACAACAAGAACTGAGTAGGGCGTTCATCGCACGGGCCGGTGTATTTCCGGTCCGTGTGGTGGCGCTGTTTAAGCCCCGCCCCCTGACGAGCCGATTGTTGCACCATGGCGTTCTCCCGTACCTCGCTGATTGCCCGCGAAGGCTGGCCTATTCTGGGGCTTTTTCTGCTTGCCGCGATTGTCGTCCAGTCGTTGTACGGTCTTGTCGCCCTCCCACTCTGGGGTCTGGCCAGTGTGATTGGCTTTGTTTATCGTGATCCACCCCGGCGCATCCCGGCAGTTCCTCTGGGGGTGCTCAGCCCGGGGAACGGGTGTGTGCTCAGCGTCGAGAAGGTGCATGATCTCTACCTGAAACGCGATGCATTGCGTCTTTGCATCGCCATTGGGCGACTCGATCCCTATTCGCTACGCAGCCCGATCGAAGGCAAACTGCTGCAACAGTGGTTGCAGCCCCCCGACGGTGGTGGACAGGGAGACGGGCGCCTTGCCCGGGCGCTGCACGTGCAGAGTGATGAGGGTGATGATGTCATTATGGTGATACGTGCCACGAAGCTGCTCAAGCGCATGTCATGCACGGTGCATACGGGCGAGCGGGTCGGCCAGGGCCAGCGTTGCGGCTTTGTGTTGTTCGGCAGTCGCCTCGAGGTGCTGGTCCCGGCTGGCAGCCGAGTCCTGGTCCAGCCCGGTGAGCGGGTGCAGGCGGGCGCGAGTGTGTTGGCGCATCTGGTGCATAAATAACCGGGACGCAGGGTGAAAGAGATGGGCGCTGTTCGTGGTACGGAGCTTCCGCTAAGCTAAGCGCTCATTTTGTGTCGTTGCAACCGGGGCAGGATGATGCTGGATAGCGCATTGATCGGTGTGTTCACCGTGGGAACAGGCACATGAATGACGAGGACCACGTTGAAGATGGCCCCGAGGCCGGGGGCAAACCGCCGGAGAAACGCCGCCGCGGCATCTACCTGCTGCCTAACCTGTTTACCACTGCGGCCCTGTTCGCCGGGTTTTATGCCATCGTGGCGGCCATGGATCAGCGCTTCGAACCGGCGGCTATTGCTATCTTTGTGGCCATGTTGCTCGATGGCCTAGATGGACGAGTGGCGCGGCTGACCAATACCCAGAGTGCCTTTGGTGCGGAGTATGACAGCCTGTCGGATATGGTGTCCTTTGGCTTGGCGCCCTCACTGGTTATCTATGAATGGGCCCTGTCCGGCATGGGGAAACTGGGCTGGCTTGCCGCCTTCATCTATACGGCCGGGGCGGCCCTGCGCCTGGCCCGGTTCAATACCCAAGTCGGGATTGCCGATAAACGCTATTTTCAGGGTCTGGCCAGTCCGGCGGCGGCGGGTATCGTCGCCGGCCTGGTCTGGGTCGGCAGCACCTATGGCGGAGTACCGGCCCTGCCGCTGCACCTGATTGCCCTGATGTTGACCATCATTGCCGGCATTCTGATGGTCAGTAATATCCGTTATCACAGCTTCAAGGGCCTGGATCTCAAGGGCAAAGTCCCCTTTGTTGCCATTCTGCTGGTGGTGCTGATCATTGTTTTTGTGTCACTGGCGCCGCCCCTGGTGTTGTTCGGTGTGTTTTTGCTCTATGCCCTGTCGGGGCCGGTCTTCACGCTGGTGACCTTGCGCAAGCGCCGTGCTGGGCGCAAGGCGCAGTCGGCCGCGTCGAGGGGCGGGTCGGGTGGCAAAGGAGGCTGACCGGCTGCCGGGAAAACCGCTGCCGGTGGCCAGGTCATGTTGCCGCTTGGCAAGTGATCCCGCTGCGGTTATAGTGATAGTCAGACATTGTTCAGACCCGGTCAAGATTCCAACCTGCCATGATATTGAACACGCACATTTATCAGCAACCGTTACGCATGCCGGCCCTCGGCAGTCGCTTGTCCGGGGTGCGGGATCTGCCGGCGTTCCTGCTGCGACTACTGCCCTGACGGGCAGCCACTCTCTTTTCAACGCCCTCGGGGCGACATCCATTACGTTATCCAGGCCAGCCCGTTTCGGGCGGGGTCGCTGTCATGCGAACCGGGTCCACCAGAGGGACTGTCGAGGTTCTGCCTGACGCGCCTGCCATGCCATAATGGTGGGCACTCGACGGAGTACAGCAGCTATGACGGACAAACTGATTATCTTTGACACCACCTTGCGCGACGGGGAACAGAGCCCCGGTGCCTCGATGACGCGTGATGAGAAGGTGCGTATTGCGAAGGCGCTGGAGAAGATGCACGTTGACGTGATCGAGGCGGGTTTCCCCATTGCCAGCCAGGGTGATTTCGACGCAGTGCAGGCGGTGGCCCGACAGGTGAAAGACAGCCGGATCTGTGGACTGGCACGTGCCCTCGACCGCGATATCGACCGTGTCGGCGAGGCCCTGAAAGGGGCCAATGCCGTGCGTATTCATACCTTCATTGCCACCTCGTCCATCCACATGGAAAAAAAACTGCGCATGACACCGGAACAGGTGATCACGCAGGCAGTGAAGGCGGTCAAGCGCGCGCGGAAATACGCCGATGATGTGGAGTTTTCGCCAGAGGATGCCGGGCGTTCGGATCCGGATTTTCTCTGCCGGGTGTTGGAGGCGGTGATCGATGCCGGTGCCCGCACGCTGAATATTCCGGACACCGTGGGGTATAACGTCCCCGAGCAGTTTGGGGCACTCATTCTCCAGTTACGCGAGCGCATCCCGAATTCGGACCGGGCAGTTTTCTCGGTCCATTGCCACAATGATCTCGGACTGGCCGTGGCCAACTCCCTCTCGGCGGTGCTCAATGGCGCACGCCAGGTCGAGTGCACCATCAATGGCCTGGGTGAACGGGCCGGTAATGCCTCACTGGAGGAGGTCGTCATGGCGATCAGGACGCGCCAGGACATCTTCCCCTGTACTGTCGAACATCTCGATACCACCCAGATTGTGCCCTGTTCGCGCCTGGTATCGGGTATCACCGGTTTCGCCATCCAGCCGAACAAGGCCATTGTCGGAGTGAATGCCTTTGCCCACGAGTCCGGCATTCACCAGGATGGCGTGCTCAAGAGCCGTGAGACTTATGAGATCATGCTGGCCCAGGATGTCGGCTGGAGTGCCAACCGCATGGTGCTTGGCAAACATTCCGGGCGCAATGCCTTTCGTACCCGGCTGAATGAGCTGGGTGTGGCGTTCGCCTCCGAGGAGGAACTCAATGATGCCTTCACCCGCTTCAAGGATCTGGCCGACAAGAAGCACGATATCTATGATGAGGATATTCAGGCGCTGGTCACCGAAGCCAATCTCGCCACGGAAAACGAACGGGTGCGCCTGGTGGCGCTGCGAGTCTGCTCCGAAACTGGTGAGACACCGAGTGCGGCATTGACGCTCTGGTTTGACGGTAAGGAATGCATGGCCGAGGCGCCGGGCGGCGGGCCGGTGGATGCGGCCTTTCGTGCCATCGAGTCGGTGATCAATAGCGGTGGTGAACTGCAGCTCTACTCGGTGAACAATATCACCAGTGGGACCGATGCCCAGGGCGAAGTCACGGTGCGCCTGGAGAAGGGGGGGCGTATCGTCAATGGCCAGGGTGCGGATACGGATATCGTCATTGCCTCGGCCAAGGCCTATATCAACGCAGTAAACAAGCTGCTGGTCGAGGTGCCTCGTGCCCATCCCCAGAGTGCAAACGTGTAAGGTGTGACGCCGCAGTGACGATGAACGGGCAAGACGGGGGACGCTGATGGCACGTACCGAGGTGCAACGCCAGGCTTATTTGGGCGCCATGGGTATCCCCGTCTGGGAGCGCCGCCTGGTTGTCGCGCCAGTGCTGCTCTGCCCATCGGAACGGGCTATTGCGAGAGAAGTCACTCCCTCGGACGAAGTGGCGCCGGCCAGCATGGTCACGCCACAAGCAGTGTCGACGCAGGCCATGGTGCCCGATGCCACGGCGATTGCATCCGTGGCTACCCTGGACTGGTCGGCGCTGGAGGCCCGGGTGGCGGCGTGTAACGCCTGTGAACTGCACCGCAGTCGTCGCCAGACGGTGTTTGGTGCGGGCTCCCGTGAGGCCACCTGGATGATCATTGGTGAGGCACCCGGTGCGGATGAGGACCGCCAGGGCGAGCCCTTCGTCGGCCGTGCCGGACAGTTGCTCAACAACATGCTGTTCGCGCTTGGTTTGCAGCGTGAACAGGTCTATATAGCCAACATTCTCAAGTGTCGCCCACCCGGTAACCGTGATCCGCTGCCTGCGGAGGCAGCGCAGTGCGAAGGCTATCTGGCGCGACAAGTAGCACTGTTGCGCCCGCGGTTGATCCTGGCCATTGGTCGGGTGGCGGCCCAGCATTTACTCAAGACCACCGCCCCGCTGGGTCAATTGCGGGGTCAGTGTTACCACTATGGCGAGGTACCTGTGGTAGTGACCTACCACCCGGCCTACCTGTTGCGCAAGCCGCAGGACAAGCGCAAGTCTTGGGAAGACTTGCAGTATGCCCGACAGGTCGCCGGGGAGGGGGGATGAGGCTGCGAACACGACAGCGATGCCACTGGCGCTTGGCATGAGTGCCGTGATAGATGACGTCGATGCCGTTAAACAGTCGGTCCCCGATGGGTTGCGGCCGATGATCGAACCGGATCTGAAAGCAGTGATGGGCATCGAGCTGAGCGCCTATCCGCATCCCTGGACCCACGGTATCTTCCGCGACTGCCTCCATGTCGGTTATTGTTGCTGGGTCTATGAGGAGGCCGGAAAAGTGCTGGCCTACGGGGTGATGTCCATCGGTGCGGGTGAGGCTCATATTCTCAATCTGTGCGTGTTGCCCCAGGCGCGTCGCCGTGGTCTGGGGCGCATGCTGCTGGCGCATTTACTCGATGTGGCCCGTGCGCATAAGGCCGATACCTCTTTGTTGGAAGTCCGGCCCTCCAACCGGGCTGCCCTGCGGCTCTACCATGACATGGGCTATAACGAGGTGGGTACGCGCAAGGCCTATTATCCTGCTGAAAAGGGCTATGAAGATGCCCTGATTATGGCCCGCGCCCTGTAGAGTACGGATGTCGCCCGTGTACATGTAGGCTTTCCGTGTCAGATACCGAATAACAAATGTTACCTTTGTGTTTTACGGAATACTCTGAGCCTTCATGATTAGGGCCTGCCCATAAAGTATAATAGACTGATTTCATCATAAAATACTCTTGATCCGGGGTATCATTGTGCATGAAAAACAAGCCTGTCATGCCAAAATCCGCACACCTATGACTCGATATCGCGGTCAAAAACAACTTCTCCGTGCAGGGTTCGCTTGGCTGTTCCAAACGGCGCCGGATGAAAACAACCGATGGGTCAAACTGGGCGAGCGTATCCCTTGGGGTGAATCGAGTGGTCCAAGATGGCCTCACCCTCAAGGCCAATGCCGTCTACATGTCGCAATTCCAACTGATCCCCTATGAGCGGGTACGAGATCACTTCCAGGACCAGATGTCGATTCCGATCCGTGGCGCCAGCGCTATCGAGTGCTGCTCTGAAAGGCAGAGACCGAATGTCCACCGCCCGAGGAGAGCCAACGCAAGGGGAAACGGGGTAGGCTCAAACGATCCAAATCCAGGAACCTGCTGGAGAGGCTGCGGAACTTCGAGCACGATGTCCTGCGCTTCATGGAGGTGGAGAACGTTCTCTTCACCAACAACCAGGGGGGAGAACGATCTGCGTAGAGCCTGCTCTACGAAGTGCTTTGGGTATAACCAAGGTGCAGCAGAAGATCTCCGGTTGCTTCCGCTCTATGGAGGGGGCACAGATCTTCTGTCGGCTACGCAAACATTGACGCTGCTTTTTCAGGGCAAGCATCCGGATTTTATAAAAAAGGGCGTGGCCTGAATAGCCGCATTCATGACAGAATGGGCTGAATAGTTACAATTCCTTTTGAGTCAGATCTCCGCGTTTCCAGTGCTTGATGTGCTCAGACCAGCGCTGGCGGTTGACTTCTCTTTTGGATAAGCTTGAACTCATGTTATGCCCTCGCTATGTTAATGCATGGTGAGGACATCATGGTAACTCCAGCTGGGACGGGGTAGATGTAATTCGCCAGACGCTTACGAATGGTAATTAATATAAAACCATTCAGAAGAAGAGGAGAAGTCCAAAATGAACATTACACGAGTTGGCGTTGATATAGCAAAATCAGTTTTGTCTTGACTATGGGGTCCACTACACCTTCTCGCATGATCGCTTGGCATCCAACTCAAGCAGATAAGGAGCTACAAAGCCTTCATACTCTTTCTTCTCTTCGTCTCGTAAATCTTTCCACCCTGTAATCGTACCGCGACATCTCGCAGATCCACACATGCACTTCTTCGGGAAGTAGTCGATAATATAGTTGCGCATAGCATAATCGAAAGTCATTTCCTCATTAACACTGATGTTCTTTCTTGCAACAAAATCATGTGCGCCAGTTTCATTTACTCTAATACCACAATTTGGGTCACAGGAATGATTAACCTTAGTTATTAAGCCATCGTGAAGCACAAACTTATTTTCGCCTATCTGTGAAGCATGAGAATGATTCTCGTTCAATATTTTTTTAATAACGCCAACCATTACTATGTCACCAATCTTAAATGATTTGGTGACGAAAATACCTTCTCCTTTTCCAGAAGATTTCCTTAACTCAAACCCATCTTTCATGGTGTAGCCCCATTTAAAATCTAACGTCAATTTAAACGATTGGTTGCTCTATTCATTTACTGAAACCTTAAGAGTTTC